>Ga0255054_10000181_pt1 | contig 35591 bp, 35 predicted proteins | sample JV7_2_23_MG_FD_188634 | JGI IMG/M metagenome (GOLD analysis project Ga0255054, IMG submission 188634) | Seawater microbial communities from Jervis Inlet, British Columbia, Canada - JV7_2_23 | ecosystem: Environmental > Aquatic > Marine > Inlet | place: Canada: British Columbia | collected... | reverse complement strand
TGCCAAACCTCTGCGATGTTTGCAGCGGCTGCTGTTTATCGGGGTGCTTCTGGGAATTGGCTTGAGCGCGGCTTTTTTGACCCCTGAAAGCAGCCTGGCGGCAGCGCCGCAAACGGCACTACCCTTTATCAGCATCGGCATGGACCAAACCCAGGAACCGGGGAAAATGGCCGTCGTGTTGCAGATTTTTTTATTGATGACCATTCTTTCCCTGGCGCCGGCCATTTTGATTATGCTGACCTCGTTTACGCGAATTGTAATTGTGCTGTCACTGCTGCGACGGGCACTGGGGACTATGCAAATGCCGCCCAACCAGGTCATCATCGGCCTGGCGCTGTTTTTAACCTTTTTTATCATGACCCCGGTTTGGCACCAGATCAACCAGAAGGCACTGCAGCCCTATTTAGACAACCAAATTAATCAGCAGCAGGCCTTGCAAAATGCCGCTGAACCCTTGCGGAAATTTATGTTCAAGCAGACCCGCGAAAAGGACCTGGCCCTGTTCGTTGATATCGCCAAAGTCGAGCGGCCCAAAGATGTCACTGACATTCCCACTTCGGTTCTGATTCCCTCATTTATCATCAGTGAAGTCAAAACAGCGTTTCAGATCGGTCTGTTGCTGTATGTTCCGTTTTTGGTCATCGACATGGTGGTGGCCAGTGTTTTGCTTTCAATGGGAATGATGATGTTGCCCCCCATCATGATATCGCTGCCGTTTAAATTGATGTTATTTGTTCTGGCCGATGGGTGGAATTTACTGATCGGTTCCCTGGTCAGAAGTTTTGCGTAAATCCAAAATCGAGCCAAGCGACATGACTCCCGAATTTTTAACCGGATTCTTTTTTGAAGCCATTAAAACAGCCATCCTGCTGGCGGCACCCATGCTGCTGGCGGCTCTGCTGGTGGGGTTGCTGGTGAGCATATTCCAGTCCGCCACCTCCATCAACGAAATGACGCTGACTTTTATTCCCAAAATGCTGGCGGTGGCGTGTGCGCTGTTATTCTTTTTGCCGTGGATGATCCAAACCATGCTCACGTTTACCACGAATTTGTTCACTAACATTGTGATTTATATTCACTGATGCAAACCGGATGCTTTATTCCAATGCACGCTGACGGTGCTCAAAGATGATATCGATTTCAATTTCATTAATGCAGTTACAGGTGTTTTTTCTGATATTTTTAAGGGTCGGAGCCATATTGATGAGCATGCCGATATTTAAAAGCAAAAGCATCCCGGTTTTATTTAAATTCGGGCTGGCCTTGGCCGCCAGCATCATTCTGTTTCCCCTGCTGGATTTGAAGGTTTTTCCGGTGCTGACCAATCTCGGCAATTTCGCCGTTGGCGCCATCGGCGAAATCCTGCTGGGAATCACCATCGGTATGGCGGTCAATTTGATTTTTGTCGGTCTGCAAATGGCAGGGCAGATATCGGGTTATCAAATGGGCCTGGCGCTTGCCAGGGTGATGGACCCTTCCGCCGGCCAGCAGGTTCCGCTTCTGGCGCAATTTTTTCAGTTGTTTGCTTTTTTGATTTTTCTAAGCATAAATGCCCATCACTGGTTTCTAATGGCGCTGGCCGACAGCTTTCAGCTGGTGCCGCCCTTTGGGTTTAAGATCAGCGGTTCCCTGATTGGGCAGTTGATGCACATTGCCGGCAATATGTTTGTGATTGCCATTAAAGTCGGGGCTCCGGTCATCGCCGCATTGTTGCTCACCAGCGTTGCTTTTGGGCTCATCGCCCGCACGGTGCCCCAGATGAACGTGTTATTTGTGGCCATGCCGCTAAAAATAATCATCGGGCTGTTATTTATCGGTTTCAGCCTGCCGTATTTATCATCTTTTTTAAAAACCGTGTTCAGCAAACTGGGCAACACAATTTTTGTGCTGATGAAAGCAGCGGCTTAACGCCTAATCCGGACATGCCGGTTGGAGCGAAGTGAAAATCCCGGTTTATCGGGGAATTGAAGATCGTTTGGATTGACGATTGTCGATTGACGATTGAATACAGAATGCAGAGAAAAGAAAATAGACGCAATTCCATAAATATTCAATCGTCAATCGACAATTGATAGGGGTTAACGATGCCGGAAAGCGGCGGTCAGGAACGAACAGAAAAAGCAACTGGGAAACGCAGACAGGAGGCCAGGCGCAAAGGGCAGGTCGCTCAGAGCAGGGAAATTCCGTCTGTTTTGATTTTAATGACCGCCATGGGTTTTTTTTATTTCGCCGGGTCATGGATGTTCGGGAACATCGCCGGGGTGATCAGCGGCGTTTATGAACGGCTCGACACCCTGCGGCTCGATGCGGTTTCCGATGTCAGTGCCTTTTCAGTGGGAATTTTTAAGCAGGTGTTCTTGATTTTAATCCCTTTTTTCGCGGCGGTTCTAATTGCCGGCCTGGCGGGAAACATCGGTCAGATCGGATTTGAGATTCATAGCGAGCCCATGCGGCCCAAACTGAACAAACTCAACCCGATTTCGGGTATGAAAAAATTTGTCTCCCTAAAATCGCTGGTGGAGCTGATCAAATCCGTTTTTAAATTACTGCTTGTCGGCGGAATTGCCTACGGGGTTGTCAGTAAGGAAACCACAAAGTTTCCCGGTCTGATGCAGCAGGAAGTCGGCGACATTCTTCTTTTTATCGCCAAGCTGGCCTTTGAGATCTTTTTTTTTGTTTGCCTGGCACTCATCATTCTGGCGGTCCTCGACTATTTATATCAGCGCTGGCAGTATGAGGAGAACCTCAAGATGACCAAGCAGGAGGTTAAAGACGAACGCAAGCAGAGCGAAGGTGATCCCAAGGTAAAAGGCCGGATACGAAAGGTTCAGCTGGAAATGGCGGCCCGCAGGATGATGGAAGCGGTCCCTGAGGCCGATGTCGTCATTACCAACCCCATCCATCTGGCGGTGGCACTGAAGTTTGATGCGGCAGCGATGGTGGCGCCCACGGTGGTCGCCAAAGGTTCCGGTCACATTGCGGAAAGAATAAAAGAAACGGCCAGAAACCACAAGGTGCCGATCCTCGAAGATAAACCGCTGGCCCAGGCCCTGCATAAAATGGTGGAAATCGGTGAATATATCCCGGCGGAGCTCTATCGGGCAGTAGCCGAAGTGCTGGCATATGTGTATCGCCTCAAAGGCATGTATCAGACCGCTTAGCATGGACAGGTTGGATTGGAGACCGATTGTGGTCTTGGGCGCAGGCCCAAAATTAGATAATGGATTTACCTTTTTATGATGACCGCCGGGACGCCCGGTGAGAGATTAATATCGATAAGGAAAGAAAATTGGCAAATCAGACCCAACTTGCTGGTCAAATTCCATTTGTTGCCAAAAGCAGCGACCTTTTTATGGCTGTGGCAGTGGTCGGCATCCTGGTATTTATGGTGATGCCGCTGCCGACCCTGCTGCTGGACTTGCTGTTGTCCTTCAGTATTACGGTTTCGTTGATCATTCTTTTAGCCAGCATGTACGTCCAGCAACCACTCGAGCTGTCGTCTTTTCCTTCAATTCTGCTGCTGGTCACCTTGTTCCGACTGGCACTCAACGTCGCCTCCACCCGTATTATTTTGCTGCACGGCAATGAAGGGACCCTGGCCGCCGGCAAAGTCATCAAGGCTTTCGGCGGTTTTGTGGTGGGCGGTAATTATCTGGTGGGAATTATCGTTTTTTTAATCCTGGTGGCCATTAATTTTCTGGTGATCACCAAAGGTGCCGGTCGAATTGCCGAAGTGGCGGCGCGCTTCACCCTGGACGCCATGCCCGGCAAACAGATGAGCATCGACGCGGATCTGAATGCCGGTTTGATCACTGAACAGGAAGCCCGCGAACGACGGGAATTGATTGCCAAGGAAGCCGAGTATTACGGTGCCATGGACGGTGCCAATAAATTCGTACGGGGCGATGCGATCGCCGGAATTGTCATTACCCTGATTAACATTATCGGCGGACTTGCCATCGGCGTCTTTCAAAAAGATATGAGTTTTGCCGGTGCGGCCCAGAATTACACCTTGCTGACCATCGGTGATGGTCTGGTGAGCCAGGTGCCGGCCCTGATTGTGTCGACCGCCGCCGGCATCATTGTTACGCGCGCCGGTGCGGATTCAAGCCTGGGAGACGAAATTGCCTCTCAAATACTCGTACAGCACAAGGCCATTGCTGTGGCGTCAGGGGTCCTTTTCGGCTTGGGTCTGGTGCCCGGACTGCCAACCATTCCATTCCTGACTTTATCCGTTCTGTCCGGCGGGTTGGCGTACACCATTTTTCGGTCTGTAAAGGAATCCGCCAGGGTCGCAGAAGAGTTGAAGGAGCAGAAAGAAAAAGCCATACCGGCAGACCAGTTTGACGCGCTGCCGCCGCTGGATACGCTGGCGATTGAAGTGGGTTACGGGCTCATTCCCCTGGTGGACATCGAGCAGGACGGGCAGTTGCTGGATCGAATTAAATCGCTGCGCCGGCAGATTGCGCGCGAGCTGGGGATCATTGTCGCGCCGGTCCATATTCAGGACAATATGCAGTTAAAACCCGGCGAATACACTATTTTGCTCAAGGGCAATGAAATCGCCAGAGGGGAGTTGAGGACCAATTATTATCTGGCCATGAACCCAAACGCCACTGAAGAGAAAATAGACGGTATCGCCACTCGAGAACCCACTTACGGGTTACCGGCTCTGTGGATAAAAGAAGATGCCAAAGAAAACGCGCTGGCCAAGGGGTTTACGGTGGTGGATCTGGCGACCGTGCTGACCACGCACCTGTCTGAAATCGTAAAGCGGCACTGCCACGAATTGCTGGGAAGACAGGATGTCCAGCAATTATTGGACAACTTAAAAGAAACCCATCCGAAAGTCGTCGAAGAGCTGGTTCCCAATTTATTACCGTTGGGCGGTGTCGTTAAGGTTTTGCAAAATCTTTTACGGGAGCAGGTTCCCATTCGAGATCTGCTGGCGATACTGGAAACGCTGGCGGACTGGTCGCCGGCTACCAAGGATCAGGATATTTTAACTGAACACGTGCGGCACGCACTGGCGCGAACGATAACCAAAATGCACCTAACGCCGGAAGACAATATTTCCGCCATTACGCTGGGGCACAGCCTGGAATCCACGATTTCAGGCGCATTGCAGCAAACCGATCAGGGAAGTTTTTTATCGCTGGATCCGTCCGTTGCACAACAGATGATGAACAATCTGGCCGCCAGTTTAGAAAAAATGTCTTCTTTGAGTTACCAACCGGTGGTGATGTGTTCCGCCCAGATCCGGTACCATGTTAAACGGCTGGTCGATCGGTTTCTGCCCCACGTCATTGTGCTGTCATACGATGAAATTCTAAGTAACGTTGAAATCCAATCTTTAGACATGCTGGAGCTTAACCATGCAGATTAAACGCTTTGAAGCCAAAGATATGACGACCGCCTTGCGGCTGATTAAAAATGAGCTGGGCCCCGACGCGGTAATTCTATCCGCACGCAGTCTCAAAAAAGAGAATAAAATTATCGGCCTGATAAAATCAGTGGGCGTGGAGGTTACCGCTGCTGTTGATGGTTATCATCTCCCGGCTGAATTTAATCCGGCATTAAACGCAGGCGCTTTGAACAGTTACCGCCACAACGAACCCATCAGCCTTGGGACCCCCCGCAAGCGTCATTTTCGGCAATCGGCCGGCAGTCGAATTAAAACCCTGTACGATCGGAAGCGGACCCATCAACCCGCAAACCGTGCTCGATTAGGGGGCGATGATCTGCTTGCGGATGTCTTTCAGCATCTGCTGTCCCAGGAAGTTAAACGGGATATTGCCAATGATATCATTGACGCCTTAACAGCCAAATATCAGGGGGGAGAGCGATTCGATACACCGGGCCGGATCATTTCAAGCATTTCAAATATACTGAAACAAAAAAGAAACGGGGCCGAAGCGCAGTTTCGCCCAAAATCCGGTTGTCAGGTGGTAGCGGTTGTAGGACCCACCGGGGTCGGAAAAACAACGACGGTCGCTAAACTGGCTGCCCGGCATGCCATTGAACGCCATAAAAATGTTGCGCTCATTTCACTTGATTCCGATCGCGTCGGGGGCACCGGGGATCTGAAGGTATATGCCAAAGCCATTGGAATCCCCGTTAAAGCAGCGGCCACGTCTTCTGCTTTTAAGGCGACCGTTAATGAATTCCGGAAATTTGACATGGTCCTGGTGGATACTTCCGGATTCAATCCCCAAAAACAAGACCAAATCGATGATCTCAAGGCGTGTTTGGACTGCATTGGTGCCATTGAAATTCACCTGGCATTATCGACGATGGCCAAAGAAAGCGATTTGCTCAATACCCTCAGGTGCTTGAATACGCTTGATGTTCAGTATTTAATTTTCACTAAGCTCGATGAAAGCTGCACCTATGGAAATTTAATCAACGTGCTGATGCGTCACCGGTTGCCCCTGTCTTTTGTGACCAACGGCCGTCAGGTCCCCAATGCCATCGAAACCGGATCAATGGATCAAATTGTCGAACACCTGCTGGGCAGTTTCAAGAATCGTAAAGCATTTCTAAATTCGGGCAGGCCGGATGAATCCCCTTTTAAAGCCGCTGCCCGCGTTGACGACAACTACTTTGTCGCCAACAAAAATTCCGATGTGTTTCATCGTCCCGACTGCAAATGGACCCAAAAAATCAAATCAAAGAACAGAATTACCTTTTCAGATGTGCAGGCAGCCAAAGTGGAGCATTTTATGCCCTGTCAAGATTGCCAGCCGGCCCGAAGCCGCCGTTTTAAAACCGGATTGCCCACGAGGGATAATGTGCGGATCTCAAACTACTCGTAATGGATGATGGATATGTTGCGAAAGGAGCCCGAAACTGAATGAAGTCAAATAACCCCTCAGATAATGTCATCCGTCTATCAGACCGCATGAAAGTCCATAAAACCGGTTGTGCGTTGACCGGTAAGCCGCAAACCGGGCGCAAGACCCATACCCGGGTGATCGCGGTGACCAGCGGTAAAGGCGGTGTCGGTAAGACCAATATTGTGGCCAATTTAGGCTATACCTTTGCCCGCATGGGTAAAAAGGTGCTTATTCTGGACGCAGACCTGGGATTGGGCAATCTCGATGTTCTGCTGGGGCTGGCTCCGAAATACAACTTATCGCATGTCATCATGGGCGAAAAATCAGTTGGCGACATCATTGTCGAAGGACCGGGCAATATGCTCATTCTTCCGGCTTCCTCGGGCATTCAAGAGTTGACCCAACTGACCCCGGAGCAAAAGGTTAAAATTCTGAGTGAACTGGACGGGGTGATTGATTCGGTCGACTTATTGCTTATCGATACCGCCGCTGGAATTTCTTCGAATGTCATGGACTTTAACGTGACCGCTCAAGAAATCATCGTGGTGGTTTCACCCGAGCCGACCGCCATTACCGATGCTTACGCATTAATGAAAGTGCTTTCCCTGAAGTATGCTGAGAAATGTTGTAAGGTCATCGTCAATTTAGCCAACACGACTGAACAAGGCAGAGAGGTATTCAGACAGCTGCATCTGGTTACAGAAAGATTTTTAGACATAACCGTCGATTATTTGGGAAGTGTGCTGGTTGATGCCAAGATGACTGAAGGTGTCAAACAGCAGAAACTGGTCAGCGAGCTTTATCCGGATACGCGCGCCAGCAAATGTTTTGAAGATTTGGCCCGCAAAATATTCACCCAGCCGCCGACAAATGTGCCCAAAGGCGATTCCAATTTTTTCTGGCACCATCTGGTTGAAAATAATTTTTCGTAATTGGAGAAATAAAATTCTATGGCACTGGCACAGACACGAACAAAAAAAATAATCCCTAAAGATCCAGCGTATCGCGACCAGTTAATTACCGAATATTTGCCCTATGTCAAACGCATCGTTCAAAGACTGGCGGTACATCTTCCATCAACCGTGGATATCGATGATCTGATGAATGTCGGGGTTATCGGGCTGATTCAGGCTGTGGATCGTTACGATCCCAGGCGCGACAATAAATTTATGACCTATGCGATTTTCCGGATCAAAGGAGCGGTGCTCAGCGAGTTGCGTGCCCGGGATTTCCTCTCAAGATCGAATCGGCGGAAAATAAGGGAATTGGAATCTGTTTACCTGCGGCTGGAACAGAAGTTGGGTCGTGCGGTGGACGACAGCGAGATTGCCCAGGAATTGGGTGTTGATCTGGAGCAGGTTTATCGCACCAAACAAATGTCGAGCATCTCCTTCATCAGTCTCGAAGAATTGGGAGTATCCTCCAGAGACGAAAAAGAAAAACTGCTGAGTTATCTGGTCAATAATGAAGATGATGCCCTCGTCATAACCAAATTAAAAGAATTAAAGGGAGCCATGGCCCAGGCCATCAGACAATTGCCTGAAAAGGAACGCCTGGTGATTTCGCTGTACTATCTGGATGAGTTGACGATGAAAGAAACCGGCAAAGTACTCGGGATTACCGAGTCACGGGTATCGCAAATTCATTCCCAGGCCATATTACATTTACGGGCTAAACTGCGGAAACAAAAATTGCTGGAAGATTAGATAGTGATCTTCGTTTCTGAATCCTGAAATTTGAGCGTTATACTTCATCCGCGGCGGACGAATATCGAATGTAGATCAATGATCAGTGAATACTGAATGTCCAAGTTCGGAGGTGGCAGGGCGGAAAAGGTGGGATAAAACCGACAATTAGAGGACAGAATTATGGTTGACGACATTAATTTTCCAAAAGGGCTGCCGTCCGTATCGGCTTCGGGCCGAGTCCAAAGAGTCAATCGCAAAAAGCGCGAAGAGGAAAAACCGCCTTTTGAAGAATTTCTAGATGAGGAAGATCAAAAAGATAAAAAGAAGAAAAAAAGAAAAAAAGAATCCGAAATCTCAAGCAAGGCAGCAGAAGCAGAAGACGATTCTGATAAGAAAGTAATTGACGTCCGAGTCTAATGGGGATTTTAGATTGCAGATTGCTGATTGCAGATTGAAATATCAAACATATCGCGCAATCAAAATCCGAAATCCGCAATCTGCATTCCGAAATCTTAAGTACTCCAGGGCTGAGATTTTTAAGAACTTTTGACATCCCGAACATTACCTCTTTATTGTAAACGAATAGAATTCGGTTCTGCGCCTGAGGCGGATCCGGGTCAGGGAGTGGAAATGGCATTGCACACACTTAATTTCTGGGAAATTGCGCTTGATGCAACTCAAATCAGTCTGTGCGGTTTAATTTTGTTGTTTCTGATTCGCAACCGCATGAAATTCAAGCGGCTGATTCTAAATGAACCCACCGCTGAAAAATCACAAAATTTAAATACCGAATTTGTGGTTGAAGCCGTTCGGCAGCAAACCGAACTGGCCTTTAATCATATATTGGAAACCATCGATAAAGAACATCAAACATTAAGCGCCTATTTTGAGCTCAGAGAAACCCAGCTTTCTCCCGGTTTGTTAAAGTCCGCATCATCCGGCCGGATTGAGCCGATTTGCAGCAGCGAGGCATCGGAACCGGACGTTGCCGATGCGATCTACAGTGAAATTGAAAGCCTGGCCGATCAGGGGTTGAGCCTGGCCGATATTTCTGAAAAATTAAAAGTCCCCCGGGGCGAAGTCGATCTGGTGTTAAAGCTCAAGCGTCTGAGCATTGAATCGGCCAAAATTAAAGACGCCCCCCAAGAATGAGCCATTCTGGCTGCGTTCTCCCATCCCACCCCATCCCCGGCAAAAAGCCGTCTCAATTTTCTGAAACCCGTCAGGGTGATTGCCTGCTAGGCAAATCCGGATCGAATCGGCAAAAAATACCCGATCCGGTTGATCGGTTTGCGCATAGATTCAAAAAATCCAATTGGATAAAGATGTCGATTTTATGACCCCCGGCGCCGGGCAACTGAAAATTTTATAATACACTGAAATAATTCAATAATAAATCTTATCTGCCGTCGACAAACCCATTTTTGTTCTGCTTGTTTTCAAGGGAAATGAAAGGCGCTGTTGGTATGTGTCTTGCATTTAATAGCGGCGGTTTGATTAGCGGCCTTCAAAATCGTCAGCTGATTTCCTGGAGGCCCTAGGTGGTTTATCTAATTATTATACGGGCGATTTGAGATAAGGAGTTCTTCAATGAGTGGATCGATTTATATGGCTGCGACCGGGGCCCTGGCATACGAGAAACGATTGCAGCTGCTTGCCAACAATCTGGCCAATGCCAATACCGTTGGCTTTAAAAAAGACAGGGGTCGTTTCCGGGCCTTTGACCTTTCGGAAGCGATCAATAGCAAGCAGCTACCCGTTAAATCGGGCCAACCCCAGGCCCATGAATATTGGATGAGGTATGGCACATACACGGATTTTTCAGCAGGTGGAATGAAAAAAACCGGCAGCCCATTTGACCTGGCGCTGTCCGGCAACGGTTTTTTCTGTGTGCAGACACCGGATGGTGTCCAGTATACGCGCCGGGGAGATTTCACGGTTAACGCAGATGAGGTGCTGGTGACCCAGGACGGCTGGCCGGTATTGGGGCAGGGGGGTGAGATTCAGATAAAACTGACGAAGCCATCTGATGAGAAGCGCGAATTTTCGGTATCCGAGGACGGCTTTGTGACTGTTGACGGATCTCAAGTCGACCGCCTGCGCATCGTCGATTTTACGCAATCGCATGCCCTTGAAAAAGCGGGGCACAACTATTATCGCGCCCTGCAGCCCAATGCGCTTGAGGAGCTCGACGAAGGTCTTAAGGTCAGTCAGGGATTTCTCGAGTTATCCAATGTCGATACGATCAGAATGATGACCGAGATGATCGAAGTGCTACGCGGATACGAATCTTATCAGAAGATGATGCGTTCCGTCGATGATATGAACGCCAAGCTGATTAACGATGTCGGTCGGTCAGCCTAGTGAAGGGTTAGTCGAAAAGGTCAGCAGTTACGAATAACCAATAACGAATAACGGTTAACGAGTAATTAAACACCAGGAGGTAATATGATACGCAGTTTGTGGACGGCAGCCACCGGTATGCAAGCTCAAGAGCTCAATATCGACGTGATTGCAAACAATCTGGCAAATGTGAACACGTCCGGTTTCAAAAAAAGTCGGGCGGAGTTTCAGGACTTGCTGTACGAGAGCATGCGACCGGCAGGTGCGGCCTCATCGGCAGATACCACGATTCCGACGGGCATCCAACTGGGGCATGGCACCCGACCTTCGGCGGTACAAAAAATGTTTAGCCAGGGTGATTTTGAGAATACCCAGAACGAGCTCGACTGGGCCATTGAAGGTGATGGGTTTTTCCAGATCGAACTGCCGAATGGAGACACGTCCTATAGTCGCTGCGGAGAATTCAAGCTGGATGCCGATGGCCGCATCGTCAATGCGGACGGCTTCCCGCTGGTGCCCCAATTGACGATTCCAACCGATACGATTTCCATTACCGTGGGGATGGATGGAACCGTGTCCGTCATCCAGGCCGGCGACGCCACCCCGAGCGAAATCGGCACGCTGCAACTGGCCCGTTTCGTTAATGCAGCCGGGCTGAGAAGTCTGGGTAAAAACCTTTTCGTTCCCACCGAGGGCTCCGGGGATGAAATTATCGGTACACCGGGTGAAGACGGATTGGGATCGATTGCCCAGGGATTTTTGGAAATGTCCAATGTGAGTGTCGTGGATGAAATGGTTAGTATGATTACCGCTCAACGAGCTTATGAAACCAACAGCAAGGTCATTCAGACATCCGATGAAATGTTGCAGATGGCCAATAATCTTAAACGATAATGGATGAAAATGAACACACATAGCTTAAAAGCGAAAATACCAAAGCGTCTTTACTTCGGATTGGTTTTCCTTTTGACCGCTGCATCTCTCTGGGCATGGCCGGCAGCGCTATGCGCGACCCAGACGGCCGTCATCCGGGTTCATGATCGGGTTGAAATCGAAGGGCACGAAGTCTTACTGGGTCAGATTGCCGCAATTGAGGGCAGCGACGCCCGCTGGATTCAACAGCTAAAGAATATCGTCATTGGCAAAGCACCCTTGCCGGGTAAAGCGCGCCAATACGATCGCCGTTACCTGGAGATGCGCCTGAAGCGGCACCATGTTGATTTATCCGCGGTAATTTTGGAAGTTCCCCAGCTCGTTGAAGTGGCGCGCAGTCACGTTAAGATTCAACAACAGGAAATAAAGCAAATTGTCTCTGATTTTATTTTTCGGAATATCTCGCGGGACAACAAGACCGTGCGGATCAAAGAGATGCGGGTTCCGCAAAGCGTGATCCTGCCCAAAGGACGCGTTACCTACAAAGTGGCCGCGCCCCGCAGCCGGGAGCTGATGGGAAAATGTTCAATTGCAGTGGATTTCAGTGTCAATGGACATTCGCAAAAAAAAGTTTGGGCGACCGCAACCATTGAAATCCTGGGTCCGGTGGTTGTGACGCGCAAACCCCTTGGCAGGTACAAGCCGATTACCGAGGACGATATTGAGGTGCAAACCATGGATCTGGCCGATTTGCCGGCCAATATCGTCAGCGACCCTGAAGCGGTTTTAGGCAAACGCACCAAAAGAGCAGTCGGGGCCCAAATCCCATTACGGACCGATCTCATCGAGCTGCCCCCATTGGTAAAACGGGGAGACCTGGTGGTGATCCTGGTCGAATCCAATGGTTTGAAGATTACGACCCTCGGACAGGTTAAGAAAAAGGGACGCTTGGGCGAGCGGATTCCCGTGGTCAATATGGACTCTAAAAAAATACTGCATGCCCGTGTGATCGACTCGAACACGGTTAAAGTGGATTTTTAATACCCTTAATTAAATAAGGAAAACCAATGATGCCAAAACGAACCCAATATTTAATCGGATTCACTGTTTTGACTCTTTTGTTGACTGGTCTGGCAGGCTGTGCCGCTACTCGGCAGACCCTGCCGCCGGTGGCCGAAAAAATACCGTTAAAACAAACCATCCAGATTAAAGCGGAGCCCCTGCCGCCGCCGCCGGAATTTAATGGCTCGCTTTATGCGGTCGGCAGTTCGTTCGAAAATTTTTTCATCGATACCAAAGCCCGTAAAACAGGCGATATCGTCACCGTCAAAATCTCAGAGTCATCCAAGGCCACCAATTCGGCCGACACTAAAACCGGCCGAACCTCCAGCCTGGAAGCCGGTATCGATACGCTGTTTGGGACGGAAGATTGGTACCGCGACAAAGTTTTAGACAATATATCCAGCAACCTGCCGAGACCTGACCCATTTGGAAATCCATCGGTCAAAGGCAGTATGAGCTCCGATTTTGACGGCTCCGGGAGCACATCGCGCAGCGGGGATCTCAGTGCGTTTATCACCTGTCGGGTCACCCGGGTATTGCCCAACGGTAATCTCTATATTGTCGGATCCCGTGAGGTGCTGGTCAACCATGAAACCCAGATGATTATTTTATCAGGGGTTATCCGGCCGCGGGACATCAATGACGATAACATTATCCTGTCCACCTTTGTCTCCGACGCAAAGATCGCTTACAGCGGAAGCGGTATCGTCAATGACCGGCAGCGTCCCGGCTGGCTGGCCAATTTGCTGAATTCAGTCTGGCCCTTCTAAATTTATACCACTATATGTGGCGAGGTAAAATAAATAATGAATAAACGTTTGCAAATACCAGGGTCCTTCAAAATGATCGTCTGCATTTTTCTGGTCGTGGCAACCGGTATCTTTTTGATACCCGATGCCCACGCGGTTCGCATTAAGGATATTACTGACATCAAAGGGGTACGCGAAAACCACCTGGTGGGCTATGGGTTGGTGGTCGGATTGGAAGGCACCGGAGACAGCGATGACTCATTGTTTACCATTCAATCGCTGGCCAGTCTGCTGGAGAAAATGGGCGTAACCGTCCAGCCGGCAGATATTGAAGATGTCGAAAATGTGGCGGCGGTTATGGTAACAACGAATTTTCCGGCGTTTGCAAGTCTGGGCAGTCGAATCGATGTGCTGGTCAGTTCCATTGGCGATGCGGAGAATCTGCAGGGTGGTACGCTGCTGTTCACACCCTTAAAAGGCGCTGATGGTAAAGTTTACGCGGTTGCGCAGGGACCGGTAAGTACCGGCGGATTTGCAGTTAGTGGTAATTCCGGTGACCAGGTCCAAAAGAATTTTCCCACCGTGGGCCGTGTTGTCGGCGGAGCGCTGGTGGAAAAAGAAATTCATTCAGATTTTAATGAAAAAGATTCCCTGACGCTGGCGCTGCACAAACCTGATTTCACAACCGCCAGCCGGGTGGCCCAGGCCATTAATCGTGCGTTTTACAGTCAGCTTGCCCAGACCGATAATGCCGGTTCGATTCGAGTGAGTGTTCCTGAAAATTACCTGGGCAATACGGTTCAGTTTGTAACGATGATTGAAAGCCTGGGGGTCACCCCGGATGTGGTATCCAAGGTGGTGGTCAACGAGCGCACCGGTACGGTGGTTATGGGTGAAAATGTGCGTATCGCAACCGTCGGTATCGCGCATGGCAACTTGAGCATTCAGATAGATGAGTCCCAGGATGTTTCACAGCCGCTGCCGTTTTCGCGCGGCGGGCAAACCGTAGTCACACCGGACTCAGAGATTGTGGTTCAGGAAGGAAAGAACCCCATATTCCTGGTGGAATCGGGCGTCAGCATCGGAGAGCTTGTTAAGGCATTGAATGCCCTTGGTGTTTCGCCCCGTGATCTGATTGCCATTTTTCAGGCCCTTAAAGCTGCAGGGGCACTGCAGGCTGAATTGGAGATTATCTAATGACCGATATTTTATCCGCACCGAAGCTACCCGTTAATATGTCTGACATTGCAGTTGACACCAAAGCACGTCTTCAGCGTGTGCTGAATGCTAAAAAAAGCCGGCAAGCCGACAATGGAACCGATCCGGAGCTGCGCGACGCCTGCCGCCAGATGGAATCATTGTTCATTCACCACCTGTTTAAAGAAATGCGAGCCACCATTGATAAGTCCGGGTTTATCAGCGGCGGCCGGGCTGAAGAAATTTATACATCGATGATGGATGCGGAAATGGCCGCTAAAATATCCGCAAGAGGCGGGATCGGCTTATCGGAAATGATGCTGCGCCAACTCGGCAACCGTTCTTCTCAAATCGAGCAGGAAAAATTCGATGAGGAGTAATGCTATTATTCCTAAAGTTTCTGGATATTTAACCGATAAACCGTTTGGTGGTCTGTACGCCTGATCGGTTTATATGGAGGAAAAATTTTCAAATGGAACACCTGTTGGACAAACTGCTTGGATCGCTTGAGAATGCGACTGAACTCTATCGATCGCTGTTTCGTGTTGTGCAAAATGAAAAGGATGCGGTTGTGGGATTGAATTTACAGCAGCTAAACGAGGCCTGTAAAGCAAAGGACAATCTGCTTCTAAAACTGCGAATTCTCGAGGAACGGCGCGAACAGCTTATGGATCGGGTGGCGGCTGAGTTGGGCCGCTCGCCGCAAGGGCTGACCTTAACCGAACTGTCACAGCTGGTGGATGAACCGTATGCCCATCGACTTCGGGACCGCAGCACGGATCTTTTGGCCCTGATTCACACGCTGCAGGACGCCACCCGGCAAAATAAATTCTTAATGTCGCATTCGATGCAGCTCATCCAGGGCTCGTATAATCTTTTAAACAACCTGATGGCTGCCAACCCGGTATATTACCGAAGCGGCAATGTTCAAAACAATGCTCAAACCGGAAAGCTATTAAACGGGGATATCTGATAAAATGCAGTGCCTTGTACCGATAGGCGGTATGAAGATTGGGCAAACACCGGACCTGCTGGTTACGGATGCCCTGGGCAGCTGCCTGTGTTTAACGGTATATGATTCCATTTCCCAGGTGGGTGGCCTTTTACATGCCATGCTGCCCCTATCAAAAATTAATACTCAGAAAGCCGCCATCAACCCGTTTATGTTTGTCGATACCGCTATTCCGGAATTATTTCAGGCATTGTCTGAAAACGGCACCCCCAAGGACCAATGGGTGGTTAAAGCCGTGGGTTGCGGCAATCCCATGGGCTCCAAAGAGGTGTTTAAAATTGGTGAACGAAACTACCGGGTGCTGCAGGAGATGCTTTCAAAAGAAGGGATCTGCCTGGCAGCCGAAGCGGTCGGCGGCACGATCAGTCGAAAGGTCGATTTAGATCTTGCCAGCGGTCAGACCATTATTTACAGCAATGGTGCAAAGAGGGTCTTATGAGAGACGCAAAATTAAACGAAATCCTGAACAAAGTTAATTCATTTCCCACCATGCCCGGTGCGGGCGCCAAAATGCTTGCACTGCTCGAAGAACCGGACACCGAGGTATCTGAAATTGAAAAGATCCTGCGTTACGATGCCGGGCTGACCGCCAACGTTCTTAGGCTGGCAAACTCGGCTTACTTCGGCCTTCCTTCAAAAATCGGTTCCCTGAAACAGGCGGTCATTCTGCTGGGCCTGAAGCGTCTCACCCAGCTGGTGGTCGCTTCGTGTGTGAGTGCGGTTATGGATAAATTCGTTCCCGGTTATGACCTGTCGCCGGGAGACCTGTGGCGGCATTCGATTGCGGTATCCATTGCCGCCGAGGCCCTGGTGAAAGACAAAAAAAAGGCCGGCACCGAAGATGTGTTTACCGCCGCGCTTCTGCACGATGTCGGCAAGCTGGTTTTAGGAGATTTTGTAAAAGAGGAACTCGAGGCCATCCAGAGCATTGCTGCCAAAGGTGTTCCGTTTGTGGTTGCTGAAAATATGATCCTGGGGACGGATCATGCTGAAATCGGGGCGCACATACTGGCGCATTGGAACTTGCCGCCGGATGTCATCAATGCGGTTCGGTGGCACCATGATCCGGATTTGCCGGATACGTGTAACATCCAGATGGATGTGGTGTATCTGGCAAATCTGGTGTGTCAGACTTCGGATACCAGCGGTCAGGCCGGAGGGCATGCGGTTGAGTTATCACCGGCGGTTATTGATCGTCTGGGAATTCAGCTGGATCAATTTGAAACCATTTCGGGAAAAGTGGCCCGCTGGCTGGATGAATTATCGGATGCGCTGGCATTTAATTAGCCGGCCAGAAGCGATTAACAAAAAAGGAAGAGCGATGTCAGATATTTATGGAATCATGAGCCTTGCAGGCCAGGCCCTAATGACCCAGCAACTGGCGATCAGTGTCACCAGTCATAATATCGCCAATGTAAATACCCCCGGGTATTCGCGCCAGCAGCTGATCATGACAACAAATACCCCGCTGGATTCTTCGATCGGGCTGATCGGCAATGGGGTCAGTGGTGAGGCCATCGAGCGCATATACGATCGGTTTTTGAGTGCGCAGATCAGCAATGAAAGTCAGGAACTGGGAAGATGGGATGCGCAGAAAGACGCCGTTGAGCTGGTGGAAATTATTTTCAATGAAGCAGACGGGTCCGGGTTGAGCCAGTCAATGAGCAAATTCTGGGATGCATGGCAGTCACTGACAAACAATCCCGCCGGCACCACCGAACGACAGGTCCTGGTCACGGCAAGTCAGGTTCTGGCCACCACGTTTAATTATCTCAGCTCGGATCTTTCCCAATCCCGGCAGGATCTCGATCTTGCGATCCAGGCAACGGTCGCAGATATCAACCGCTTGTCTGAACAACTTGCCGATTTGAACGAAAAAATCATTTCATCCGAGGCCGGCTCCCTGAGTGCCAATGACTACCGTGATCAACGCGATCTGGTGTTAAAAGAGCTTTCAGAACTGATCGACACCAATACCTTTGAAGATGCAAATGGGGCGGTTTCGGTACTTGTGGCCAACGGACGGCCGCTGGTGACCGCGGGCCAGTTCTGGCAGCTGTCTACCGAGACCAATGCCGCCGGGCTTCAGGATGTTGTATGGGTCGACCAGGCCGGCAACACCACCAATATTACCACTGACATTTCCGGAGGCAAGTTAAAAGGCTATCTGGAAGTGCGCGATGGGATCATCGTCGACTATATCAATCGACTGGATACCCTGGCCCAGACCTTGATGACGGATGTTAATAGCGCGCATCAAAGCGGCTTTGCCCTGGACGGGTCCGCGGGCGAGGTATTTTTTGCGGGAACCGGGGCAGCGGACCTGGAGGTCAATCCGAATATTGCCGGCAATCCTGTTTTAGTTGCTGCGGCCGCTGATGCCTTGACGGTTCCCGGTGACAATCGCAAAGCCATTGAAATTGCAAATTTGCAATACCAGCTGGTGATGAGCGCCAATACTGGCACCTATAATGATTACTACAGCTCGCTGGTTCGAGATGCCGGCAATGAAGTATTAATATCCGACGCCTATTATAATCACCAATCGGATATGATGGCGCAGCTGGAAAATCAGCGGGAATCGGTTTCAGGGGTCTCATTGGATGAGGAGATGATTAATTTAATCAAATTCCAAAACGCCTATACGGCGGCCGCTAAACTGATTACGACCGCTGACGAGATGATGCAAACGATTTTGCAGATGGTTTAAGAAGCCGATACTGATATAGACCATGCATCCAAAAATGAGCGTTAAACACGAATGCACTTTCGCTAACCCGGAGAGTCAACTCCCAACAGGAGGGGATGATCATGCGAGTGACCAATAACATTATGACAGATTCGCTGGTGCGCTATCTCACGGCCCAGAATGAAGCCCTCTATGAAAGACAGACGATTATCGCATCTCAGAGGCGAATCAACACGCCCTCAGATGATCCCATCGGCATGGGCAAGGTACTGGATTATCGTCAAACCCTTGCCTCGATTGAGCAGTATCAGACCAATATACAGAGGGGCAAAACGCGGATAGATATTACTGAAATTCATCTGGATCTGGTGGATGATTTACTGCAGATAGTCAGAGCAATTGCGCAAACTGAGACCGGCGGAACGGCCGAAAGCCGACGATTGGCGGCAGAACAAGCCAAAATGCTTTACGACCAGGTCCTTGATTTGACCAATTCAAAACTGAATGATAATTATATGTTTTCCGGTTATCAAACCAAAACAGCTCCTTTTTCACGGGATGACACCCAGGCCACTACATTTGACAAATTCACCGTTACCTACAATGGTGATGCCGGGGATGCGCGATTTATAGTCGCCCATAACAGCGAAATCACCATCGATACCGATGGCCGTCCGCTGTTTCACAATGCCGCCGCAGGCGGCCTCAATATTTTCGATGCCATGCGCGATTTAATCGTGGGTCTGGAAAATGATGATACGGCCGCCATTTCCGCCCAGGGCGGCATGATGGATCAAGCCCGAACTCAGATTAATAATATTCGAGCAGCCAATGCTCCGATTTTATATCAGCTGGTGACCACCGAAAACCACTGGCAAAATTACAAACCTAAAATCCAGGAATTGTTGGGCAAGCAAGAAGAAGCGGATATTACCCAAGCCGTGGTGGAGCTTCAACGTATTGAGCTTGCGTATCAGACCACGCTAGCCGCCACGGCCAGGATCATTCAACCGGGGCTTATTAATTTTCTGAAATAAAAAATGAAAAAAACGCTTATTATCATTAGTTGTGTCGTCGTGCTGGTATTCATCATTACCCATCCGATTTCCGGCTTGAACAGTGAAAGTATCGTGCGATTAAAAGAAGCCGGTGTCAGCGACACCACGATCCAGATTATGGTCAGAGAAAAAACCGTTGAAACGGCGGCCTTCAGCGTCCAGGAAATTATTGATATGAAAAATGCCGGGCTCAGTGAAAAAACCATCCGGATGGTTATTCAGGAAGGATCTTTCCTGAAAGATACCGCCCCCATTATTTATGGGAAAGATGTTCGATCCATTGAGTTTACCACTGCCCAGGATATCATCGAACTCAAGAAGGCGGGGATCAGTGATGAGGTCATCCAGGCGATCCTTGACGTTGTCGGTGAAAGTTCCGATTCCGAGCGAAAGAATGCCTACGATCTGCTTGAGGATATGGAAATTCGAGTCGACTTGCGAGATGGGGATTAACAAATTCAATGGGGATTTTGGAATTTGGATTGCGGATTAAAACTGTAGGAAGTTAATCCCGGCGATTGGGTCAAGCTTAAATCCAAAATCCGAAATCTAAAATCCAAAATGTGAATAGCAGCAGTACACCAATCATTCAAGAACCCTTAATGCGCATTGACTGCCATAGGTGTATTTATTATTTTGTAACCTGGAATCCGAGCTTTCCGCACGGCTGCCGCGGGATGGGGTTTAAAAGCCGGCGATATCCAATCAATGAAGTGCGTAACATCATGAACGCTAAAGACTGCCTGTTATTTACCGCCAGGCAAAAAATAAATTTCGATCCCTTGCCAACCTCAGGAATTAGAACCTGACATTCCCTCAGGAGAGTCCAGCTTCATCCCTATCACTCATCGGCGCAGGCCTCGTGTCCCATGCCCATACTTTCAAGTGCCGCAACTCGTTCACGCAGATGCGCTTTTAAATCGTTGCTGACGAGATCCGCGGCCTGTTCGAGCAAAGACGGAAAAATTTGCGGATACCCTTTCGATCGTATTTGAAAGTGGACCTGTTCACGGTAATTCTTTTTGCCTTCCTCAACAGTGGCCCGTAACATGTGGTAAAGGTCCATTGGCGCCATTTCTTTCGGAAGGGAAAAATGACCGACAATGCGGGTGGCCTGGCGGGCAATATGCTGCAAATAGTTATTATTTTTTACGGGCAACTCGGTGTCGAGGCTGTCATGGAATCTCACGGCATCGCAGATATCCTGCGGCACATTGAAACGCTGCAGCACAATGGCGCCGATTTCGCCATGGCTAATACCTAAAATCTGTTGCTCAGCTTCACAGGTTGGCAGCCCTTCAGCTTTTTTTAAAGCAACAATTTTGCGGTGGTCGTCCTTAAAATAGACCGCGATAACCAGTTTTCCGATATTTTGAAGCGTTGCCACCGTGAACAGATCTTCCAGTTGCGTAAAATTCAGCATTTCACCCAACACTTTGGCAACCGCTGCACAGAATTGGGCCTGTATCAGGAATTTATCAAAGTTAAAACCTCTCAGGCGTTTGGTAAAATGGTCCACTAAAATGGATGTGATCAGAATATCTTTCATCCTACCGTAACCCAGCAGTTTGACCGCATAGTTGATGGATCGGACTTCTCGCCCACCATAATAGGCCGAGTTCGCAATGTTTAAAAATCGTGCTGCCAGGCTCGGCGATAATTTTTCTACAATTTGCTCAAAATTGCTGACCGGATTGTTGAGCAAGGTGATGATATCGACGACCTCGGAATCGACCAGGGGCAGTTTGTCGATCTTGCTTGAGATCTGCTCGAGGGTTTCTATAGTTGTCATTAAGGACCCCTCCTTTTGGAAGGTCTATGGTATAGGTACAACCAATCGGTATGCTTATTAATAACAGCAATAGACGTGCCAAAATAATGGATTGCGGCTTCTATTCAAAGCGCAGCCCCGAGAACATATGAAAATCGGGACCCACTGCGGAAATAAAGTGCGGCGACTGATCTTTTGATTAAAAAGCTATTGATATCAATATAAATTTTGACAAAGCCTTGACAGGTGTTGCCAAAATCTTGTCGGATCAAGAAAAACCCTGTTAGGGGGGGGTACCTAACAGGGTTCGTCGGAGGTGGGAATGAAGGAAAGGAGGAAACTTCATTCCAATTGCTATACATCTATGCAACTACTGTGCCATTTGAATATATTTAAAGATCTGTTTATTTGGCAAACGGTCACCCGGTTGGCCGCAATTTTATTATTTAATATTTCCAACAATTTAAATCATATTTTAGCTTTCGCAGCTGTTTAAAGGTCAATTTTTTATTTTGTCTTCATTTTAGCAAATTGAGCAAAATTGGGTCAATTATCTGACAAATAGGCAAAATCTTTACACCAACAGCGGTTGCGAACCGCCCGGGACGATCAACATGATTCAGTGATATAAAGCAATAATTCTAATAACTTATCACACAGACCATCTGATTTCGATTTCGGTAATCAGCTGAAAGGGTGCCCAATTTTTTTTCAATTTGATCATAATTGGCAAAATAGAGGTCATTCGCAAAATGCAACCCATAATTTTGCATTTTGCGAATCTAATGTTGGCCGGTCATTTTTTAATGCGGTTAAGTCTTTTGGCAAAATGCCGATATTCTTAGAAGATGTAAAAGCAGGTCACCTTCTGTCCATAACCGTTTCCATCGGTATCAGCACCTATCAAGAAGGGGACACGGCCAAAACCGTTATCGATCGAGCTGACCGGGCGTTTTATATCGCCAAACACGCCGGGAAAAACCGAGTCGTGTCTGAAAACGAATTGACATCCGCTATGACTGCAAACGCGAATGGCAAATTTGCGCTTTAGGCATATTTTGCCGTATCTGAACCTTATATTATGAGCACAAGCGACGGGTTAGGCTATATTATATATAAAAAATACAGGCAGATACTAAAAAGATAAGCTAAACCCGACATTTGCATGGTTTTTGCATATTTATGGGAGCGTCTGGAATGACCGTCGGGCACGAGTCCATAGACCATCAGGCGTTGAATTCAGAAACGAGAAACAAGCAAAAAGTAAGGATAAAAACAATGAAAATTTACGGCAACGATGAAATCATTAAAAATAGTTATGCTGATAAAGCCCCACAAAAAGAACAGGCTCAGAATGCTGACTTTAAAAATATCCTGAAAGTGTCTGTTGAACGCACAACGCCTCATCCAGCAAAAATTGAGCGTCCCGCTTTAATAAATTCCGTATCGGCGATTCGATTCGATCCGCCAGCGCCGGAAGATAAAAGTACAACCGTTGAGCGCGTTGATAATCTTTTAAATCTGCTTGATAATTATCGAAAGCAGCTGGCAGATCCGCAGGTTACGCTCAGAAGCATTGAACCGGTGATGAATACGATCGTAAAAGAGAAAGAGCAGATGTCATCGGTGCTGGATTCCTTAACGAATGAGGACGGGCTAAAAGATATTGTCAATCGCACCCTGATAACCGCTTCGCTGGAGGTCATAAAATATTACAGGGGCGATTACATCACATCCTGATATCAGGGCGCGCCCTAATAATGCATGAATTTTTAAGCAATCATAAGTCATATCTAAAAAATATCCGGGCTTATATCGCCCGTTTACCCAGTCTGTCTACCACAGCTGCAAAGGTTCTAGAGACCTGCAACAATCCGGCATCGTCACCCAACGATCTGAATCGGGTGATTTCTCTGGATCCGGTGCTCACCGGTCAGGTATTGCGGCTGACGAATTCCGCCTATTATTCCCTTCGCCATCCGGTTTCCTCGCTCACCCGGGCGATTATTATGTTGGGGATCAACACCGTAAAGATTCTGGTGTTGAGCTTTGCTATTCTCGAACGACTGTGCAACAAGCAATCCTTTCGGGCCTTATCAGCCAAAAAATTCTGGGCCCATTCTCTGGGTGTCGGCGTCATCGCCAAATGCATTGCAAGGGTCAAGGGTGTTTCCCTTACCGATCAGGAGGAATTTTTCGTATGCGGGCTTCTGCACGATCTGGGCAAGATTCCCCTCAACCATCAGTTTCCGGATGAATACTTCCAGACACTCGACATGGCCAAACGATCCCATTGGCCGCTGACCCATGCTGAAAGCGTGGTTTTTGGTATCGATCATGGCACCATCGGTGGACTGATTGCCGAAAAATGGCGACTCAGCCCGGCATTCATCGGGGCCCTTAGGTGCCATCATCAACCCGATGAATCTCTGCCGGAACACCAACAACTGGTCTTTATCGTCGCACTGGCAGACATTTTTTCTCAGCGGTTAGATATCGGACTCTGCGAAGCCACGCCAACCGGCGCCGCCTTTGCGGAGTATTTGCTGGAGCGCGTGGGTGTGGATTGGCCCACACTGTACGATATGCGGGAAACCGTCTTTGCTGAAATCGATAAGGCAAAAATATTTCTGGAAATTTCCGAATAAGGGATAGGGTAATGAAAATTAAATTTTGGGGGGCCAGAGGGTCGATTCCCAGCCCGGGGTCTCAATATGTAAAATATGGCGGCAACACCCTGTGTGTCGAATTGTACCTAGAGGATATTGACAGGCTGATTATCATCGATGCCGGCTCCGGTTTGCGGCTGCTGGGAAACCATCTGATGGCCGCAGGCCTTTCAGCCGGATCGCTCAAAACCGATATTTTTTTGACCCACACCCATCTGGATCATATCATCGGATTCCCTTTTTTTGCGCCCATATTTCAAGCCGGCACCCGGCTAAAGATTTACGGTCCGGTTACCTGTGAGGACGATTCTCTGGAAGCAGTTATCGGCGGGCAGTTGTCCTATCGCTATTTTCCGGTTCGTCAGGAAGAGCTGGCTGCTCGAATCGAATATCATAATTTGAAAGAGGGTTGTTTCGATCTGGGGGACGGCGTTCAATTAACCACCAAATATCTAAACCATCCGCTTCTGTGTTTAGGGTTTCGGTTTGAATATAAGGGTAAAATATGCTGCAGCGCCTATGACACCGAACCTTTTCAAAACCTGTTTATCACAGATTCCCGGGATCCGGCTTATGATGAGATAATGGCACACCAGGGTGAGGCGGCTGCCAGGGATGAAAATCGTCGATTGGAAGATTTTTTTAAAGGGGCGGATTTGTTGATTCATGATGCCCAGTACACCCAGCAGGAATATGACACCGACAAACGCGGCTGGGGGCATTCGCCAATTGAATACGCGATTACAGCAGCCATGCGGTCACAGGTCAAACGTCTGGCACTTTTTCACCATGATCCCATGCGCACCGACGCCCAGCTGGACGAACTGGCAGAATTGCGCTGTGGTTCCAGAAATACAGGGGATACTGAAGTCTTTTTTGTCCGGGAGGAAACGCAGGTGGAGCTATAGGTCCTTAGAAATTATTTTTGTGCATTATGTGGCAAAAAATTTTATTAGGCTATTTTCTCTATCTTCAAATGATTGAATATTTTCGATTGAATATTGAATATTTAAGGTCCGCGGCGGATCAATTTTAAAAAGACCTATCAAAAAAATGACGGAGCAAAGCGACTTCCACAAATATTCAATATTCAATAGTCAATTCCGACTCGTCCGGGTTAGGCATTTTAGTCACTATTCATAGGCCTAACGGTAATCGATGGCGCAGGCGCTGTCTTTGCAATCGATAAATCAGGTCTGCCAGCCGCTTTTTTTCATCAGTGCTTATCTCGTAAAACTCAAGGGCCACCTCGTAACCTGTTTTTTTTGAATTTTTTTTGATGCGCTTGACCTGGATCGTTTTAATCTTGATGGGCTGTTGCATGATTTCTGGCGGGAAAATTAGTTCGATATCCCTTAAAAGTTGGGTATCAGCAAAGAGCGGGTTTTCAAGGTCGTGGGGGCTGGTTTGAACCAGCGCAGCGAGAGTGCCCCCGAGGCTGATATTAATAACATCAAGCTCATGTCGGGCCGTGTGTTGTGTCAGGCAAAGTTTGGTGCCCGCCGGGGCATTGAGCCTGAAAAGTTCTCTGCGCTGCCAGCGTTTTATCTCCCGGGGGTATTTAACATAAATCCGGTTGTCGTCAATTTCGCCGCCAGTGGTTGTAAAGGTATATTTGATGTCATCTTTTCCGGAAAATTCAAAGTGAAGCTGCCAGGGGTCAATATCTGCCGCGGCTAGTTGCATTCCTTGCGGCGTATCTATGATAAAGTGCGGCGCTTTGTTTCGATTCACCAGAGCGCTAATCAGGGTCAGGTGTTCATAATCGGTATCAACGAGGGTCAGTTTAAGGAGGGTTTTAGCATGCAGCAATTCTTCCAATAATTTTGGAATTGTACCGTCTTTGATTTTTTCGGATTCGGCCATGGGGTTTGCCGCACCTCGGGTTATAATTTTGCAATACTGTCGGCATATGTTGAATCCTGCAATAGCTTTTTGGCAAAGTCCAGGTACTTTCCCGTAATGGCTCTTACCGCCAGCTGCAGGGCATAGGGTTTAATCGGTTTTTCCAGCAGGTAATTTACTCTGGAAGCCAAACACATATTCACCACATCATCGCTGGCATTGCCGCTGATGATAATCGAGTCTTCGTGGGCGGTTGGAAACTTCTTTTCGATGGCATCCAAAAAGTAGAAGCCACTCAGGCCGCCAAGAAATACATCAATAATAAAAATGGCGACACCGACGTCGCGCTGCAGGCAATAATCAATTGCTTTATCGGCATTTGAAAATGAAATCACGTCGCCCCAGCTATAAAAGCTTTCAACCAGCTCTTTGATGATATCGCAGATGCCTTTATCATCGTCGATTACAATTACGTCCAAACCATCCGACATATTTTCAGCCCTCCCTTAGTTGCTTCGATTCACTGGGGTCAATGAAACACCGTTGACCGGTTATCATTTTCGCTTCTATCATCGATCTCAATTTAATCATCATTTCGGGGGCCCACGTTATATTTTTCAATTTTTCGGTACACGGTGGAGACATTTACACCCAGTATTTTGGCGGCTTTGGGACGATTACCGCGCGTAACGTTCAATACTTTTGCAATATGACGTTTTTCAAGCTCCTCAAGGGTAAGCAATTCCACGTGCGTGCGCCGCTCCGGTCCTTCATAGGGCAGCAAATTTAAGGTCGAGGCCAGGGTCAGGGTTTTTGATTTTTCCTGCAGTACGGCGGCTGCGATAATATTTTCCAGTTCGCGTACGTTTCCCGGATAGGAATACTGCACTAAGCGTTGTTCCAGATCGGGTGCCAGCGAACCGATCTTTTTGTCATTGGCAGCGGCATGGGTTTTGAGGAAATGGTGCGCGATGGGCAGAATATCTTTTTGCCTCTCTTGGAGCGGTGGTACTTTTATATTATACATATTGATGCGGTAATACAGGTCCGGCCGAAACGCACCCTTCAGGATTTCTTCGTTTATGTCCCGGTTGGTGGCAGCGATGATGCGAACATCCACGTTGCGGATTTTGGTGCTGCCCAGCCGATAAAGCTCGCGTTCCTCGATAACCCGCAGCAGTTTTCCCTGCAATGATGGATCCAATTCGGTAATTTCATCTAAAAATAAAGTGCCGCCGTGGGCGGCCTCAAAAAATCCAATCTTGTCGCTGGCGGCATCCGTGTAAGCCCCCTTGGCATGGCCGAAGAATTCATCTTCAAAAATCGTTTTGCTAAAAGACGCCATGTTGACGGCATAAAACGGCGCATTAGAACGATTGCTTAATTTATGAATGACACGGGCCAGCATTTCTTTGCCGGTTCCCGATTCGCCGCTGATCACCACACTGTAATCCGTGCCGGCCACTGCTTCCACCTGATGAAATATCAGGGCCATGGCTTCATCTTCGACCACAATGTCTGCAAATGCCGCCGGATTTTTAAGATTAGAAAATACTTTTTTACTGCCGAACTGCTCCAGCTCATGCTGCACGGTATACTTTTCAAGCGTGCGGTTCACCAAAGCGACCAGTTTATCGCTATTGAGCGGTTTGACCAGATAATCCGATGCGCCCAGACTCATTGCCTGGACGGCGGATGCGACATCATCTATGGCACTGACAATGACACATTCGACATCCAGAGATTCTTTTTTGATCCTTCGCAGGACCTCCATTCCGGTTAAATTCGGCATCATCAGGTCCAACAAAATCAATTGAAAATCATATTCGCGGACCAGATCAATCACCCGCCGGCTGTCGGAAACCAGGACCGGCTCCGGCAAACCCGAGCTGACCAGAGTCGCTTTAATGCTTAACAGCAGGCCCTCATCATCATCGACGACAAGGACAGGACTATATTTATGTGGTATCGATTCCATCAATTATTTAAAATATTACCTCAACTTCTCATTAACTTTTATGTTAGATTGAAATGCGAAAACAGTCAACGATTTTCTCTCCAAAAGGTTTATAACTATTTGATATAATATTATTTATATCTATTCGCAAAATGCATTTTACCCGCCAGAGGCGGGCAAACGTCCATGGGGTTTTTGGTTATCGGTTATCCGCTATTGGTTTTTACAGTCCGATCCAGGGCATTTGCCTACCTCTTTTGCAATAGGATCGAATCCGGGCAGGTATTCATCCAATTAACCAATAACGAATAACCATTAACGGCTTTCAGTTTTCAGCGAAGATGCGGTCAATGGTATGCTTCAGGCTTTGCTGCCACGGTTCGGGCTCGATTCCAAATTGGCTTTTTAAGCGGGTGCAATCCAGAACGGAATAGGGCGGTCGTTTTGCCGGCGTTGGCCATTCAGCGGTGGTAACGGCTTCCACTTGCCGGGCTTGGAGTGCGGCATATGGCGCTGCCAGCTCGATAATTTTCTCTGCCAAACCATGCCAGGTCGTGATTCCTTTGCCGCAATAATGATAGGTTCCCCACTCAAATTTTTCACGCCTACTGATTTTCTTGGCGATGGTCAGTACCGCTTTTGCCAGCTCTGCTGCGCTGGTCGGCGAACCAAATTGATCGCCCACCACCCGAAGGGCTGTTTTTTCCGTGGCCAGCTTGAGTATGGTTTTGACGAAATTATTGCGGTAGACACCATACAGCCAGGATGTGCGCACAATGATGTGGTTTGGCAATATGGATCGGATGGCCGTTTCACCCTGTGCTTTGCTGTGACCGTATACCCCCAGTGGAGCAATCGGGTCGCTTTCCTGATAGGGCCGGCCTTTGGTGCCGTCAAAAACATAATCGGTGGAAATGTGAATGAGCGCCAGATGATTATCAGCACAATAACGGGCAAGATATGCCGGCCCGCTTTTGTTAACCGCATATGCAAGATCAGATTCATTTTCTGCATTGTCGACATGGGTATAAGCAGCTGCATTTATCACCAGAGATGGTGAAATGCTCGCAAAAATCTGCTGTATGCGGTTTTCATTGGTGATATCCAGTTGTTGGCGGCCAAGGCTGTGGACTTCAAAACCAACGGTCTGACCCAGACGGACCAATTCCCGGCCAAGCTGTCCGTTTGCGCCCGTGATCAAAACCTTCATGGTGCCTTTACCGGATTGTAGAGTTCTTCAGGAGGGATGTCGCTAATAACCGGTAATCGGTCATCCTTGGCGGAAACAATGGGATGCGTAATCGGCCAATCAATTCCGATGGCTGGATCCGACCACAATATGCCGCCTTCATCATCCGGATCAAAAAATTCAGAGCATTTATAGACGACATGGGCGCTATCACTCAGCACGCAAAATCCGTGAGCAAATCCTTGCGGTATAAGGACCTGCCGTTTATTGTGCTCCGTGAGATGGACACTCACCCAGCGGCCGAAGGTGGGGGATGTGCGGCGAATGTCTACCGCCACATCAAATATTTCTCCTGAAATGACCTGTACCAGTTTCGCCTGAGGATGGGTCACCTGAAAATGCAGTCCTCTCAAGGTGTTTTTAACCGAGAAGGACAGATTATCCTGCACGAAGACGTCGGGCAGTCCGGCTGATTTAAAGCGGCTGACATGGAACGTTTCCAGAAAGTATCCGCGGTCGTCCTTAAATACCTGAGGTTCAATAATTCGGACATCTTCAATATCGGTTGCAATGACTTGCATGCCAACTCCACTGGCTTCAAAGCCGGGTTACGGAACCCTAATTGAGCGAAAGTCGAGGTTGCCTCAGCTTCTGATGATGGTTTTATTCTACGCTATTTTTGGCGAGCGTGCAACGTTCGCTATGCTTATCGATCATACGGCACCTGATTTAGAAACCGCGGCTTTTATCGATTCTCGCCAGCATATCAACGATTTGCGGATAGGCCTTCATATCGTTAAGCCATTCCGGGGGAATGGCTTCCATCCCCAGATGGGCTCCAAGTACCAGCCCCACCAGCAAGCCTCTTCCGGCAGAATCCCCACCCGCCATAATATTTTCGACCAATGCGGCCCTTAGATCGTTTTCGTATTTGGCAATCAGGTGAACCACCCCGGGAAAGGCTGCTCCTGTTTCACACATTTGGCCAAAATCCAAAATGGCCTGGCGACTGTCCCGCTCAGCGCTTTCCAACCCCATTTGGATCCATTCCTTAAAAGGATCCGAATTGAACTCATCCTTTTTAGCTTGCTCGATGGCCTTTACAGGAGAGGCCCCCGCTAAAATTTGATAAGCGAGAGTTGAAAAAAACACCGCGCTTTTAATGACATCTGAATTATTGTGGGTAAAAGCAGTTTGGGCCGTAGCGCCGGCGATCAATTCCTGAAGGTCATTTCGATAAACATAGACCAGCGAAGCAATCCGGGATGCCCCGGCCAGATCATCGGAACCTGATCCCGATTCCGAAGACGATTTTCCGGACGCCAGGTTTTCAAGGGTTCCTTTGGTTGCACCGTCGACATATCCGTCATAGTTATTAAAAAGTTTCTGCCAGCGTTCTGCAAAATCGGACAAGTTAAACCCTTCATATTCAGCAACGGATTCCAGTAAAATCAAGGTTTGGTCTCCGTAATGAGTAAATTCTCCGCGGTCTTTGGTGGGATGATAAGTTGGACGCTCGGGCTTTAAAAAATGCTTAACCCGGCCGAACTTTTTATCAATAACATGGGTATTGTAGATCCAATGGACGCCTAGGGCCAGGGAATCGGCTGCCAGAGATGCCAGAACCATTGCTTTGGGCCTTTCCTTCATTGGGAATGGGAACCTCCTCTAATCAGGTTGAATCGGGAAAACACGGGGGTGGCAACACGGCCGTCTTAAGACATTTTATATTTATCGGCCAGTTGTTTCAATTCCGGCAAATATTGTTTTTGGTGGATCAGACCGATTTGGGTCTGGAGATCATTTAGTAAAAATTCAATGTGGGGCCGGATATCAATGCCGCCTGGATTCAAATGCTCGTCATTTGCCTTATCGAGTATGAGGACCGAATAGTAAGTCGTTAATATTCTGATTTTTGAATCTCTTCGTAACAGATAACTTCTGCCTGCCAGCGTATTTAAAAAAAACGCGGAATAGGAATAGAGCGTCTTGAGCTTCGGCTGGCCGGTTATCGCCTTGTCACCGGTTTCATAGGTGGCCCACAGGTAAAATGTCTGCATGGCGGATTCTATGATTTCGTCTTCATTCTGCAACACATCTCTGGTGAGGTTCACCCGTTTTTTTCCCAGAACTCGAAAAAAATGGGCCATGTTTCGATACAGGTTATAAAGCGACGCGGTCTCTTCGGTGATACTCGGGAGCTGGGCTGACAGTTTCTTCAGGACCAGTTGAAACTGTTGATAGGTCCCGCCTTTCAACTCATATGCCTGAACATAGTCCTGTTCGTCGAGGTAGCTGAAAAATGCTTTAATCTGCTGTTCGATTTCTTCGAAGTCCAGGAGTTGTTCTTCTTTGACAACCGCTGACTCAGATCCAAAAACCTCCTTGAGCTTCCGCTCCGGAATGGATTCCCCCTTTATGGAGGTCAGTTCTTCTTCAAGCCCGGTGACTTTTTCCATCAGTTCTTTGGTTCTTTTTTCCCACTCGACCCGTTCGTGCCGTTTGGCGGTCTCAAGGCTTCCCTTGTGCCAGCTGCTGAACAGACTATAGCCGAAATAAGCGGCGATACCGACAATGGCGGCAACGATACCCACTTTGATGACTTTGTCCATAATAGATGCAACCCCTTTATTTTTTAGTAGAAAATTTTACAAGACGGCTGGTGCCCCCGGCAAGAATCGAACTTGCGGCACATGGATTAGGAATCCAATGCTCTATCCACTGAGCTACGGGGGCGGCCGAACGTCCGCAACCCATTGTGCAATGATTGAAATGTTACAGATGTTATTCGCATAGCAAATCAACTTCAATATTACAAGAACCTTGTATGCGGTATGTCGCCAATCGGCTGAATTTGATAGAAGTGGTTTCAAAACCCCAGCTAAGGCCCAATGGCCACGTTGCAGGCCTCTTCAAAATGCTCACATACTACCGTGTATGCTGTGCTTTTTCATCGACCTGCGCCTTGATGCATACATTAATTTTTTTAAGATTAGATATGTAATCCCGCTGCAGCGGGGCCCTTGAACCTAACCTGATGTTGAAATCACTTCTAACCACTTCTAATGCGCTGTGAATAGGGTTCGGATTAAATCGGCATCTCGCCAAAACGCGGCGGGCACTGTGGCTGTTGTGGCCCAACTCAATCTTTATATATATCCAAAGGCTGTTGCTAATAATAGGGTCTCTGTGATATATACATATGTTAATCATTTTAGCTGTTTACAAAACGGATGGCACACTCGAACGCTTCATAATTCTAACTTAGCAGGTAGAGGGTATCACATGCATCTTCGAAAACGAGTTCTGGTGACCGGTGGCGCGGGGTTTCTGGGTTCATTTCTTTGTGAACGCCTTTTGAAAGAAAATTGCGACGTGGTTTGTGTAGACAATTTTTATACCGGTACCAAACGAAATATTGTTCACCTTCTGGAGAATCCCTACTTCGAGCTGGTCCGGCACGACATTACATTTCCACTCTATCTGGAAGTCGATGAAATCTATAATTTTGCCTGTCCGGCATCGCCGATTCACTATCAAAACGATCCGGTGCAAACCACCAAGGTCAATGTGCATGGCTCCATTAACATGCTCGGCCTGGCCAAGCGTACGAAAGCGAAGATTTTGCAGGCTTCCACATCAGAGGTATACGGCGATCCGACTGTGCATCCACAGACGGAAGATTACTGGGGCAATGTTAACTGCGTGGGAATCCGCTCCTGCTACGATGAAGGCAAACGATGTGCCGAGACGCTTTTTTTTGATTATTATCGGCAACACAAACTCACGATTCGGGTTGTCCGGATTTTCAACACCTACGGACCGCGGATGCACCCCAACGATGGCCGGGTGGTGAGTAATTTTATCCTCCAGGCCTTAAAAAATGAAGATATCACGGTTTACGGTGACGGGAAGCAAACGCGTTCCTTCTGCTACGTCGATGATTTGATCGAGGGGGTGATCCGGATGATGAACACCCCCGAGGACTTTACCGGACCGCTGAATCTGGGAAATCCGGAAGAGTACAGTATTCTTGAGCTGGCGGAAAAGATCATCGCCCTTACCCGATCCAAGTCGGAAATTGTTTTTAAAGCGCTTCCTGAAGATGATCCGCTGCAGCGTAAACCCAACATTGAACTGGCAATGGATAAACTGAAATGGGAACCGCGAACGCAACTAGAGGCCGGACTTAAGGAGACGATAGACTATTTCAGGACCCTGTGATGACCTGAAAGCATGCAAAAAGCAGTTAGGAGAAGTTGATGAAACGTGCGCTTATAACCGGAATTACCGGTCAGGACGGTGCCTACCTGGCCGAGTTTCTGCTGAACAAAAACTATGAGGTACACGGTATCAAACGCCGCGCGTCTTCGTTTAACACCGCGCGTGTGGATCATTTATACCAAGACCCCCATGAGGAAGATATACGCTTTTTCATGCATTATGGTGATCTCACTGATGCAACCAACCTGATCCGCGTCATCCAGGAAGTCCAGCCCGATGAGATTTATAACCTGGCTGCTCAAAGCCACGTGATGGTTTCCTTTGAAACTCCTGAATATACAGCCAATGCAGATGCTCTCGGTACGCTGCGGATACTGGAGGCCATTCGCATACTGGATCGCATTGATAAGAGCCGTTTCTACCAGGCCTCGACGTCAGAACTCTATGGGCGGGTCAAGGAGACACCGCAAACTGAAACCACACCATTTTATCCCCGTTCGCCTTATGGCGTGGCCAAACTTTATGCTTACTGGATTACGGTTAACTACCGCGAAGCATATGGAATGTATGCCTGCAACGGTATTTTGTTTAATCATGAATCCCCCATTCGGGGCGAAACTTTTGTTTCCCGCAAAATCACACGTGCCATGGCACGCATTTGCAAGGGCTTGCAGAAAAAGCTTTACGTCGGCAATCTCGATGCTCGCCGGGACTGGGGCCACGCCAGGGATTATGTCGAAATGCAGTGGCTGATGCTCCAGCAGGACCAGCCCGATGATTACGTTATTTCAACCGGCAAGCAGCATTCGGTGCGTGAATTTATCGAACTGGCGGCCAAAGAAGTGGGCATCTCCGTTCGCTGGCAAGGGCAGGGGCTTAAAGAAAAAGGGATTGATGCCAAAAACGGCAACGAGGTGGTGTGCATCGACCCTCGTTATTTTCGTCCGACTGAAGTCGATACATTGCTGGGCGACAGCTCCAAAGCCCGACAGCAGCTGGGCTGGCAACCCCAAACGACCTTCACGGATTTGGTAAAAGAAATGGTGGCCATGGACATTTTGGAGGCCGAAAAAGATGAGCTGTGCCTGCAGGAAGGCTTTCAAACGTATAACCAGGCCGAGTAATGGCAGGCAGTAAAAACCTATCTACTATTTTTGAGATAGGTTCAAGTGGTATAAGCAGACATGATTAAACCCAAATCCCAAGCCTCCGGTCCTCAAGAACATTCAAGCGTTTTGCCGCAGCATTCTCGCATTTTTCTGGCCGGTCATGGGGGGATGGTCGGTTCTGCGATCTATCGTCGGCTGCAGGCTGAAAATTATGGTAACATCATCACGCGGTCCCATGCCGAACTGGACCTTGTCAATCAAGCAGCGGTGCGCCATTTTTTTGAAAATGAAAAAATCGATGCGGTTATTTTAGCTGCAGCGAAAGTTGGCGGTATCCATGCCAATGACAGATATCGGGCCGAGTTTATTTTTGAAAACATCATGATCCAGGCCAATGTGATTCATGAAGCTTACCGGTCGGGGGTGCAACGGTTGTTATTTTTGGGCAGTTCATGTATTTATCCTAAATATGCCCAACAGCCGATGCGTGAAGAGCAGCTTTTGACCGGAATTCTGGAACCCACCAATGAACCCTATGCGATTGCAAAAATAGCCGGCATCAAGCTATGTGAGTCTTACAATTGCCAGTATGGGACGCATTACCGATCGGTAATGCCCACCAATCTCTATGGACCCAATGATAATTTTGACCTGGAAAATTCACACGTTCTGCCGGCCATGATGCGCAAGTTTCATCTGGCAAAACTTGCCCGCGTCGGGGATTGGGAAAGCATTCAGAAGGATGAAGCTTTATTTGGTCCCATTTCGGTTGATTTTCAACAGGGATTGAAGAAGATTGCCCGTACCCGGGGGTCCGATTCTCAGCTGCCGTCTGCCCTCCGCCTTTGGGGCAGCGGGCGGCCCAAAAGGGAATTTTTGCATGTCGATGATCTGGCCTCGGTCTGCCTTTTTTTGTGTAATCTGGCCGATGATGCTTATGCGGCTGCTTGTGCCGTGTCCTTTGAAAAACCGGATCAACCGACACACAAAGTACATTCGGCCCCGGCAAATTCCGATCGAAAAGATCGAAGCCGGGTATCCCATCTTAATGTAGGCAGCGGAAAAGATATTCGTATCGCAGAACTGGCGGAGGTCGTGCAAGAAGTGGTCGGCTATGAAGGCGCTGTCAGCTGGAACACCTCGATGCCGGATGGCACACCCCGCAAACTGTTGGATATATCCCGCTTAACACAGCTGGGGTGGAAGCCCCGCATCAGTCTGCGCGAAGGCATTAAAAGCACCTATAAGTGGTATCTTGCTCAAAACAAAATATAGATAAATATCTTCAGATATAAACGAGCGGCGGTCTCAAACAAAGCA
>Ga0255054_10000180_pt1 | contig 35670 bp, 29 predicted proteins | sample JV7_2_23_MG_FD_188634 | JGI IMG/M metagenome (GOLD analysis project Ga0255054, IMG submission 188634) | Seawater microbial communities from Jervis Inlet, British Columbia, Canada - JV7_2_23 | ecosystem: Environmental > Aquatic > Marine > Inlet | place: Canada: British Columbia | collected... | reverse complement strand
GTCCGGCTCATCGACACCGAGCACCTGGACATTGGTGTTTGAGAATCTCGTCCCTCCCCCATCGGCCCCGGCTTCAGATACGGCGGCCACATCTTCGAACTGCTCGATCCCACCGATTGCCCACGGGTAGACGACCGAACCCTCGAGTCCGTAGGGCCCCACCAGTTCGACCGCCTCTGTGATCACGTGATCGAGAAACGTCTCACAGGCATCGAACGGGATGAGGGCGTTGGAGACCAGAAGACCCGTCGGCGGATGGGTATCGCGGGGTCTCGTGGTGGTCGATCCTGGGCCGGTATCGGTGGCGACGGTGCACGCTGCAATGACGACTGCAAGTGCGGCCAGCAGGCCAGTCAAACGAGTATTCCGACCGATCATTCGCACGTCTCCTTTTCAGCTCCTGGGCCTTGGATGCACATGGAGAGCCATTCGGTTCCCGGTGACACGTTTGGTGGTGAGGAGGCTCAATCGCTCACACCCGGAAGAACTAGGTGGTGTTGGGGCGGGGAGGCCCGTGGCTGTTGCGGTTTTTTGGGGGCCCGGGGTATTGGTATCAAACCAGTGTCAAACCTTTGGACAACGCCATCGGAAACCTCCAGGCCTATTGCTGGAGGCGCTCGATAGCGCCTGTCGTCCACCCTGTCATTCCAGCCCGAGTGCCTGGACCAAGAGCCCGCCTCGACATGCCGGGCTCGTACTCGCTCAGCATTCGGTTGTGACTCTCGGCTAGGTTCGGCATGGTCCGAGGAGGAAAATGAGGACGACCGACCGAGGGCTTCGACACAGCTATCCCCAACGGTGGCTTGGGTTGCTGCTCATCGCTCTTCTGGTGCCGGCGGCGTGCTCGCCGAAGGTGACCGAGTCCGAGGAGTACAAGTCACTCGAGGTCGAGCGTGATGATGCGCTGGCCGCTCAAGTCGAAGCCGGCCAGAGCCTCACCGAAGCCGAGAATGATCTTGCAGCCGCAGAGGAGGAGCTGGTAGCTACCGAGACCGATGCCAGTGACTCCGAGGCGCGCATAGCTGAGCTCGAAGCGGCGATCGAGGAGGAAGAGGTACGAATCGAGCCATATCCGCTACAGATAGTCGACTTTTTCGTCCAAGGGTGCACCGAAGGTGATCCGACTCTCCAGTCCACATGTGTCTGCACTGTGGAGGAACTCCAACTCGTGATGCCCCTTGACGAGTTCTTCGAAGTCTCTGTCGCCTTCTTGGAACTACCCGTGGATCCGGAAACCGGTTTCATTGATGAGACGGCAATAGCCGGCATTCCAGGTGCTGACGTCTTCTTCGATGTCTTCTTCGACTGCCTGTTCTCCAGATGAGCAAGAAAATCAGAGTGGCCGGAAGAGGACGCAGCGGGGAGCTGTCAAGGTGGGCGGCGGTGTTCGTGGCTCTCATCGTGGTTGTCTCGGCTTGTTCGCCGAACGTCACCGCCTCAGAGGAGTACCTGGCCCTCCAACAAGAAAGAGACGACGCCCTAGAGGCCCAAGCCGAAATCGAAGACCAAATCGAATCCGCGGTCGAAGACCTCGATGGCACCAACGAGCAGATCGCAACGGCGACCAACGCCGACACCGCCAACCAGGAGACGATCAGCAGACTCGAGGCTGACCTGGAGGATGAGAAGGGCCGAATCGCTCCCTATCCCCAAGTGTTCGTCGATGAGTTCGTCGTGGGGTGCACCGAAGGAGACTCGGCTCTCGGCGTGCCGTGTCAATGCGCTATCGAGGAGCTCCAGAACGTAATGACGATTGGAGAGTTCTTCGATGTCTCGGTTGCCCTCCTCGAGGTCGAACTGGATCCCGAGACCGGACTGCCGCTCGGAGACACGGGCGACGTCGCCGGGCTCGACGTGTTCTTCGATGTGATGTTCGACTGCTTCCTCTTCAGCGGGAGCAACACCGGAGAACTCGGTCAGATCGTGGTCAGCGCAGGTGAACCGATCCAGATCGGATCCTTGTTGGCCGTCTCTGGAGAGGTCGCATTCCTAGGGATCCCGAGCGAACGTTCCGTGAAACTTGCCGTCCAGGACTATGGGGACGTCCACGGTCACTCAGTGAGTGTCGAAACGTTCGACGACCTGTGCTCGGCCGACGGTGGCGAAGCCGGAGCTCAGTCGGTCGTTTCGAACCCAGATGTAGTCGGCGTGATTGGGACGTCATGCTCGGGTGCTGCCGCGGGCGCCTCGCCGATCATCAGCACGGCCGGATTCGTGATGATCTCCCCCTCGAACACCTCGCCCACTCTCACCTCTGATCTGGAAGGCAACGTCTCGGAGAACTATTGGCCCGGCTACTACCGCATCTCCCACAACGATCTGATCCAGGGCCAGGTTGCGGCCGAGTTCGCCAGAAACGAGCTCGGCGTGTCAAAGGTCGCGCTGATTCACGATGGCGACCCCTACACCAACGGAATCACAGACGCGTTCGCCTCGGGCTTCGCTTTTCTCGGTGGGCAAATCGTCATACACACGTCAGTCTCAATCGGCCAGACCGACATGACTCAAATTCTGACCGAGGTCGCCCAAGCGGGGCCAGAGCTCATCTTCATGCCGATCTTCCCCGAGGAGGCAACGCATATCGCGCAGCAGGTCTCTGGCATAGGAGGTCTCGGCGATGTGGACCTTATGGGCGCCGACGGCCTGCTGGTATTCGACTTCCTCAGCACCCCAGAAACAGAGGGCTGGTATTTTGCAGTACCGGACCTGGTGGCGGTTTTCGAACCAAACGAGGCCACCGGAAAGGATGCCGACGAGGTTTGGGATGCACACATTGATGACTTTGGTCAGGCACCAACCGCCGACTACTGGACTCACGCGTATGACGCAACGACATTGCTGCTTTCGGCGATCGAGGCCGTCGGCGTCGCCGATGGCGATGAGTTGCTCATCGACCGTGCCGCGCTGCGAGTAGAACTCTCGAACACCTCTGGATTCCAGGGTCTGACCGGGGTGCTCACCTGCGACCAGTTCGGCGACTGCAGTGACGGGCGATCCATCGTCGTGCTCCATATCGACTCAGGCAATCCGGACGCCACCTGGGACAACGTCGTCTACTACCACGACGGTTAGACGATCTCGCCGGGAACACTGCTCAGATCGGCCGAGGTGAACACCGTCACAAAGGGCAATGCCCTGTTGGGCCGCGTCGACGAATTCGACCAACCACTATCAGCCGACCGAATTGAGGATGTTCGCCAGCTAGGCGAGGCCGGCAAATGCCAGCCATGAAGAATTAGGTCGTGTGTGGTCGCGGAGGCCAGTCGTTGTTGGGGATTTGGGGTTGTCAGGAGGACAGGGTCAAACGAGGGTCAAACCAACAGCGAACAATCGTATTGCCATTCCGGAAGGAGTTCTGGAGGTGGCGAAATCTGCGGCCCTTCGGTTCCTCTATTCAAACCAGGGTGGGAACTAGAGGTCTTCGGTGGTTCACCGATTCCAGAAGCCTCGCCTGCGACCTTCCCGGCCTTGAGGTGGTTCAGCTCGCAACCGACTCTTGATCTCCTCCAGCTCCATGGCCCTGGCCTCGATCGCCAGGAGGAGTTCGTCGTATCGAGCAAGCTCCAAATCGCCGAGGACCGACGCATCTACCTTGCGGAGAATCCCCCGAGCCAGAACCAGGTCGAGCTTGCTGAGTGCTTCGTCAGCGGCATCGACTTTTTCGCATGCCTTCCGCTTCTGCTTTGCCCGCCAGATCCGAGCGTCCTCGAGGTGAACCTCCGCCTGCCTCGACTCACGACGCGGCAACAACCCGAGCAGGGACTCGGTTTCAAGGTCGTCGGCGATCGCCAGGAGGGTCTTGTGGTCGGGGGCGTGTGCCAGCCGCAGGATTTCAGTCACGAGCATCCGTGCTCGTCGGAGGGAGTCTTGGTTAACCACGATTACAGAAAGCATCGATGATCGGAGCTTAATTCCGCGTAAGTGAATCGGCGAGGAGGGCCACCTGTTTCCAGGCCGCGCCGGTTTGGGTTGGAGCACAATGCGGTCAGCCCATTGTGCGGATCACACGGTTCGTAGATGCGGGTAGGTTTGCCGTCTGAGTTGATGGTTCTGGAGGCTTCCGGCAGCGGCGTGAGGCTCATCCACGAATTGACTGTCAATCGTCACCCGACTCCGAGACCTCAATTCTCAGTTCACCGTGATCCCACCTGGCTCTGATTTCAACCTTTAGCGTCTCGCTCTCGAACTCGACTTCAACGTCAGGTGGCCCCGCTTCGTCGACCTCGACATGAAAGCCGGCAGCGGGGGAAGCGCCTTGAAGAACAACCTCATCGGGTCGGTATTTGACAACAACGGTGCCTCCGCTGGTCGACGTTGTCTTCACCATCCATTCCACGACAGTCGAGGTTGTTGTTGTAGCCGGAACGGACGTCGTGGTCGGGGTTGATTCCGCAGTGGTCGTCGTCGCCCCGGCAACCGTCGTACTCGTTGACGAGGGCGTGGGCGGTGGGGTTGTCTGGGAGGTAACGGTTTGGTGGGTCGTTGTCGTCAGTCCGCCACTTGGTTGGAGTTGGGGAGCCGCCACGTTGAGAGGTGACGATGGACGCTCGCTCACGCGATTGTCGGCTGCGCTAACGATCTGCCACGTAACTGCCGTGGTCAGAAACACTACGACTAGCCACCCACCGACCAACGCCAATCTTCTCACGTCATGATTCTCTCAGGCCTGCGCTTCTCTGCTGGTCAACGTCGTGTCAAGGTTTCCTCAAGGCTCAGGTGGTTTTCTCAGCGGCATATATCCTGGCAGCCATGGCAAAGGTCGTCCTGATCGAAGATGATGTGGAAATTCGTCGTCTGGTGGCAGGCGCACTTTCCGAGCAGGGCCACGATGTTGAAAGTGCCGCAGTGGCGATGGACGGCCTCCAGCTAACAGTCAAAGGCGCTCCGGATCTCGTGGTGATGGACCTCGGCCTGCCCGATCTCGACGGCACAGAGTTGCTCCGCATGATTCGTGCTGTCAGCGATGTCCCGATAATCGTTATCACCGCTCGGGGGGCAGATGACGTTGTGGTCAAGACTCTCGATGCAGGGGCAGATGATTATCTGACGAAGCCGTTCTCATTGACTCAACTCGAAGCAAGGGTCAGGGCCGTACTGCGTCGGGGATCGGCAGCGTCGACGGATGGCCCGATATGCGTAGGCAACCTTATGTTGGACGCCGCCTCTCGCGAGGCGACACTGGACGGGGTCCGACTCGACCTAAGCCCAAAGGAGTTCGATCTACTCCACGTGCTCGCTGCGAGATCCGGTGATGTCGTCAGCAAACGGGAACTGATGGCCGAGGTTTGGCGAGAGCCGTATGGTGGATCCGAGCGGACAGTTGACGTCCATCTGTCCTGGCTCAGGTCCAAGCTCGGAGAGAGCGCTCAGGAGCCTCGCTATCTGCACACCGTTCATGGTGTTGGCGTCAAGCTCGTCGATCCGCCCCAGTGAGACGACAACTCGTGGGTCTCAGCCTGGCGACAACCGTGTTGGTCGTAATTTCCCTCATCATTCCGCTGGGCCTCCTTGTTCGACGTCAGGCCGAAGATGGAGCCCGGGTGGCGACCGAACGACGGGCCCGTTCAGCAGCGGCCCTCGTCGCCTTCGCGGTAACGCTGGACGCTTCTCCCCAGTCGGTAGAAAGCGCCGCCCAGACGTTGGCTCCGGGAGTAATCGTGGTTTTGGCTGATGGGAATGTCTTCGGCGAGGTGCTCCCTGGCCAGGGATCGCTTGTCGAAGCTGCGCTAGCGGAGCAGGCAACGATCACCGCTTTGGTCGACGGAGGCTGGGAAATCGCGTTGCCGATCATCGGAGCCGAAGGCATCGCCGTAGTGGACGCGTTCGCAACCGATGCCGAACTCACAGATGGCGTGACCGAGGCTTCTGTACTGCTGGCGTTCCTCGGACTCCTACTTGTGGGACTGGCGATCTGGGTGGCCGACAGACTTGGCCAACGGTTGGTGCGACCGATCCGGGAACTGGCAGGCGCGGCGAATCTCATGAGCGAAGGAGACCTCGAGACTCGAGTCGAGATTGACTCAACGCGGGGCCTTCCGGCCGAGATCATCGAGGTTGGTGCCGCGTTCAATACGCTCGCGGTGCAGCTCGACCAGTTGTTGGCCGAGGAGCGAGAAGCAGCGGCTGACCTCTCTCATCGTCTTCGAACGCCGCTGACGTCGTTGAGGCTTCAAGCCGAGAAGATCGTTGACACCACCGATCGGGAAGACACGCTTACCCAGGTCGATCGTCTCGAAGCGGCAATCGATCGGCTGATCGAAATTTCGAGAGGCAAGAAGGCGGCAGTGCCGGAGGCATGCAAGCTGGACGTCGTAGTTGCTGACCGTGCTTCCTTCTGGATGGTTCTTGCAGAAGACCAGAAGCGCAAGTTTGACCTTCGGCTTGGTGCTGGCAGCAGCGAGCTCGGGGTCTCGAGCGAGGATCTCGGTGTGATCGTCGACACACTTGTCGGCAATGTCTTCGCCCATACCTCCTCGGGGACCCAATTCTCCATAACAACTGGCGAGTCTGAGAACAGACCCTGGATAATCGTGTCAGATCATGGTCCTGGATTCGCGGACCAGTCAATGGTTGTCCGGGGCGTGAGCAGTCGCGGCTCTACCGGCCTCGGACTCGACATCGTCAGACGCACGGCGGAATTGACTGGTGGGCACATGGACATGAACGACCGCCCGGGGGGTGGGGCAGTCGTTCAGGTCTGGTTTGGGTAGCGGTGTTCAGCTCGATTCGATCTCAATCTCAATCTTGATCTTTCCGTGCTCCATCTCAGCCTCGAACTCGACTTCGTGTGAGCCGCTTCGCAACTTCACTTCGACCCGATCGGCCTCGGCATGCTCGACTTCGATATCCCAACCGGGAGCGAGGACGTTCACCAGTTCCAGGCGTCCGTCGACGATCTCAACCGTGACACTGCCCACACCAGGAATGTCGTGGACGACACGCTGGTCTTCGAACACTTCGTGGTTCTCGTCGTCGTCCTCGTGGATCGACGTTGATGTCGTGTCATCGTCGTCGTCGTGAATCGACGTTGATGTCGTGTCATCGTCGTCGTCGTGAATCGACGTTGATGTCGTGTCATCGTCATCGTCCTCCCCGGTTGGAGTTGGGGTGGTGACAGCCTCATCGGGGATAGTGGCGACCGTCGCCTCTGTCGACGACAGATCCTCAGCAGCGCCGTCGGTCCCCGCCCACGCCACTCCAACAAGTAAGAGGGCAACCGCAACTGCCGTGAACATACCAAGCATCTTCCCTGCCATATCTGACCTCCTTGATCGAGACCAGAATCACTCATCGGGTGTCATCAGCGCTTCAGTAGAACCTCAAGAACGAATCAAGGTGCTCGGGCTGCCATATTGCCGAGCGTTCCACGGCCGGATGAAACGCAGACGTCCGTTCAGTTCCCGATCGCCACAAGCAATGTCATCGTCACGGCACGGCACGGAAGAATTAGGTCGTGTTGGAGCGGGGAGGCCCGTTGTTGGTGGGGAGTCGGGCGGTCGCGGGTGCAGTATCAAACATGGGTCAAACGCGCGATGACGCGGTGCTCTGAGACCGGCGGTCGGCAACTGACGCCCGCCCCTGTGAATCCGATACTCCAAGGGTTCCCGCTTTTTCAGGACCGAGGGTTGTCAAGTAATTTCGGGCGGCGGTCAGTTCATACCGTCTGTGACGGGTGGTCCGCTCCTTGTGCCGGGGGCCATGGGTCTACTCCACCTCATAGGCTACGTCCCGGAATAGGCGCCGCTAATCGAAGTGGTCGGGCCAGAGTAGAGAACTGAACACTCTTCACGGCCGACCGGTAGGAGGACCCGTGGTGGTAACCGCCGTTAGACGACAAGCACCCCGATGGTGAGCGGCACGTCTCAGACTCTCGGACCGCCGTACTGGAAGCCCGGGGATTTTGACTCGGTGAACGGTTATCCGCGCTATGCGCCGGATGAGATGGCACGCCGTCACGCGTGGCTGGACGAAGTCGCACAGGAGCAAGCTCTCGACGCTGTCCTGGTCGGTGGCGCCACTGGACCCCTGGACAGGGTGGTCCAGTTCTTCACCAACTGGCCACCACAGCTGCAGAACTACTTCCTTTATGCAGGACCCGGCGATATGACACTTCATGTGCGCCTCTGGAACCACGTTCCGGATGCCCAGCTCATCGCCGCCGTCGAGGACGTGCGCTATGGCGGCGACACTCCCAGCGACCAAGCCGACGGCCTGGTCACCGAGATCCTCGCACGAGGATGGCAACGGCTGGGACTAATCGGCACTGTGCCGCACGGCGACTTCTTGCGCTTGAGGGCTGGCATGCCCCAAGTCGAGTTTGTCGACCTCAACGAGGCCTATCAGCGTTTCCGGCTGGTGAAATCCGAAGAAGAGATGCGTTACACCCGGATCGCCTCTCGGATGAACGACGCCGCCGTTGCGGCCCTGCGCGAGCACATACGTCCTGGTGTCAAGGAGTATGAGCTGGCGCAAGTCATGGAAGCCGTGTACGTCGGCCACCGAGGCGTGAACCTCATTCACTTCACCTTGTCGACGCCGATGGACAGTCCCCAAAGGTGCGTACCCCACCAATACCACCCCGACCGCGTTCTCGAGAAGGGAGATGTCGTAGTCACGGAGATCAGCACCAACTTCTGGGGCTATGCCGGCCAGGTGCTCCGATCATTCACGGTGGCCGCCGACCCCAACCCGCGATATCGGAGGCTGTTCGACACTGCGGAAGAGGTCTATAACGACATTGTGGACATCCTTCGCGTAGGGGTGACCGTCGGCGAGATTCTTGATGCAGCGGAGCTGATCGACGAACGTGGTCTTGCGATCTTCGATGATCTCGTTCACGGCTTTGGAGGTGCCTACCTTCCGCCGATCGTGCGGACCCGGCAAAGTCGGGGAGCCACCCATCCAGATTCTTTCGCTTATCCGGACGGGGCGTTGATCGTGGTCCAGCCCAACGTGATCGACGGAGACGCCGGCGTGCAGCTGGGAAACTCAATGCAGATCACCAGCGGCGGCATCGAGGTCACCCAGAAGTACCCGATGGGGTTCGAGATCGGCGGCCCTTGATGCCCAGAGTTAGCGTAGGCTCAGAGACACGATCGATCCCCAGCATTCCGCCACAGCTACCGGCGGCAACGACGAAAGCCCGTCGTCGAGCTGCGAGGGATCAGCAAACGGTTCGGGTCAGCGGTGGCCAACGACCATGTGGATTTCGGGTACGGGCAGGCGAGATCCATGTGTTATTGGGCGAGAACGGAGCCGGGAAGACCGCACTCATGAAGGTTCTCTGCGGGCACCTACTCCCCGAAGCCGGAGAGATCATGGTGTGGGGAACCCGCAGTGATCAACTCGCCCCACGACGCGATTGCTCTCGGAATCGGAATGGCGCATCGGCGCTTCAGCCTGGTGCCGAGGTTCGCCACGGCTCAGAACGTTGTGCTTGGGCTCGAGCCGGCGACATACTCGGTCGGTTCCCCAGCTGACCCATAGCCAGCCGTGCGAATCCCTAGCGGCTGGCTCGTCGTCTTACCCAATAGCGATCATGTCAACATCTATCGCATCCCGAACTCACTCGGAAAAATTAGGTGGAGTTGGGGTGGAGGGGCCTTTGGCCGTTGGAGATTCGGGCGGTTATGCGGGTGGTGTCAAACGGGGGTCAAACCGCGACCACTCGATTACCCGCGAGCCTTGAAATCCACAATTGGGTGGAGCCTCCCATTGTCGGACCAAAGTCGGACGCTCGACATCGGAACAGTCGAGAAGCGAGGTCCCGATGCCGGATGGGCCCAAGTGGCCCACATAGAGTGCGTCCCCGGACCGCATCAGCTGCATGCCGTCCCCGAAGCCACCGAGATCGGAATGGCCGACCAGACGAAGGCCGTCAGCCAATTCAGACCGCACGTCGAGGTCCCGACTCGCATCTCGAGATGATGGAGCCCTTTGCACCACGGCGAGCCTGCACGCGCCCTGCTGTCGCCTCGATCGCGGCCCTGCCGCCCTCCTGCAAACGATTGCAGGCCAGCGTACATCCTGGGCACGGACATGGAGCGAATCACTTGGTGCCTCGTCGTCGGCATGGTCGCGGTCGTCGGAGGTTCGGTGCTGGTGGTCCTCACCGCGCCAGGCTGAATACCCGGCCCAGGTGCGGAGGATCGCGGTCCGTTCCTACAATAGATTGCATCTGCTCGTCGATCCATCGAATCAGGAAGGAGGCTCAAATGTGGGGCGAACCGTTCGTAGACGGGATCGCCTCATAGCGAGCCGGGATTTCGATGTGCGCCGCCCACTACGCCACCACCGAGGCGCCCCTGTTTGCAGGAGATGTGCAACCACTCGCGGCCGGAACCCCTACCTCGGCCGAGAGGATCCTCCGCGTCGCGGAGGATTTCCGGCGGGGGAGCGTTGCCCTCGATGAACCGGTTCTGCTGGTGTTGTGCCCCACGGTCGTCGACACGACCCGCACGCCCAACGGCCATCACACGCTGAAGGTGGTCGGCCTTCAGCCGTACAAGCTGCCTGGAGGCTCAGAGCGGTGGGACGACCTCATGCCGGAGGTAGCCGATGCCAATCTGAACCATCTCCGCAAGTACGCGCCGAACCTGACCGACGAGGTCATTCTGGCAACGAGCCTGAAATGCCCGCTGGATCTCGAGCGGATGAACGCTCACAACTGGCACGGCTCCTGCCACGGAGGGGACATGAGCCCGGACCAGAGCGGAGAGCTGCGACCGGTGCACGGCTGGGCCGATCACCGCACGCCCATCCCTGGTCTCTACCAGACCGGGGCTACGACGCACCCGGGCGGCTCCGTCTCAGCTGGACCAGGCCGAAATGCCGCCATCGAGCTTCTCGGCTCCAGTATCGAGGCGGCTATTTACCCGAGTCACCCGGTCACACTCGTGTACCACTGAGGAGGATGCCATGACCCAATTGGACACCGAGCACGCCACGTTCACGGAACTCGTGCCCGGATCGACCATCCCGGTCGAACTCAGGTATGTCGAGGTTTGGGACGGGCTCTACGCCCCGATCGGACTGCGCAAGCCTGAGGGTGATGGGCCATTCCCGGTGGTGCTTCTCGCGTCGGGCAACGGAGGTGGCGGAATGGCATGGGTGCGAGACGCCGTGGCCAACAGGGGGTACATCATGGAACGTCTCCTCGACGCGGGGTTCGGATGTGCCTGGCTTCGTTATCGGTCCGAGGTAGAGCTCGGATACCACGAGGGGGGTCGCCTGGTACGGGACATCCGACAAGGAGGCGACCTCTTCAACCGTTCTCCTCTGGAATACGAAGACGAGATCGCGATCATCGACTATGTGAAGACCCTGCCGTGGGTCGATGTCGACCGCATTGGGCTGATCGGGATGAGTCACGGCGGCGAGATGGTGCTGAAGATCGCGTCCGAGTACCAGGATGTGGCCGCCGCCGTTGCCAGCGAGCCGGCGGCGCATGAGTTTCTCGCGCTGACTCCGGACGAAACTGCGTTCGTGAACGAGGAGACCCAACTGCGCAACATCGAGGGCATGCAGATGGCGGACGTTTCGAAAGTTCGGACCCGCATTGACGAAACGATCGCCCGCGAGCGGATAACCTCGATCGATACTCCAATTCTCGTTATGGGCCGTGAGGACGACCACCTTCAGGGGATTTTCAGAGCGAGCTACGAGCTGTTGGAAGAGATGGGCAAGAACGTTGAGTGGGTGTCTTTCGATCATCCGCTCCACGGCTACATCTACCCCACCCGTGGCGAAGACGGTGAGTACGAAGTGGACGACATCCAGTCCGAGGCGATTGCGGCCATGATCATGTTCCTCGGGAGGCACTTCGAGTAGGCAGCCCACCGGCTGACCTCTGGGAGCACGGTGAATGAGCGGTGACCGGCGTGCCAGTCAAGGTGTCAGGGGTTCAAGGCCGTCTGCTCCCCTACCACGACACCTCAGCAGGGATAGCGTGTGCCCGACAGGTGAGGTCGACACGACCTTGTAGGGATCACCAATTCCACCTCGGTTCTCCTTTTGCCCGCTCTCTGCCGAGCGCCGAGAGCGGGAATACGACTTTCCCACCGGCACATATACGAACCCGCCGGCGTCGGGTCATGCGATTCGCCTTCGACCCTCAGTCGTAGCTCTCCCTCGGTCACATACCAGGGGAGGTTGGTCCTCTCGTGGAAGTGAGGGGGTGGACCGGCGAAGCTCGGGCGTGGAAGAAACACAACGTGTTAGGGCGAGTAGTTCAATGGGCATAGGAGATTCGGGTGGAGCAGCAGACAGTCACCAAACCGGTGTCAAACCGCCCAAATGCTCACCGGGGACGTGGGGTCATCTTCGGCGGACTCCGTCGCTAGACCTCTCCTTGGGGATCAGTTGCTCCAAGCCCTGGTCAAGTTCTAAGGGGACCGCCGCCCTCTGTCGAAACCGGTCTGAAGAACGTGGCCCTGTCATGAGACGTCGGTCACCCCACCGAGATCGTCGAGGACACAGGCAGCAACATGGCCCTGAGCACGTTCGGTGAGCTCCACTCCGTCGACCGGGTGAAACTTGATCTTTACCGTCGTCTCCTCCACGGAGATGCTCTCGACTGCCTCGCGCATAGCCCGGGGCACGGCCTCTGACTGCAGTGCTTCACGAAGCTTGCCGGCCGCTTCCTCCTCCTCGAAGGAAAGCTCGGCTTCGAAGGCGTCCTGGCGGCTGACGCCGGAAAGGGCTTCGAAGACTCCGGGGTGATCCTCGAGCCAGAGGACAACGTCGTCGATCTCCCAGCCACAGATCGGAGTGGCCACGGGGCACCGGGTGTGGAACCGGCACCCTTGTGGTGGTCGTGCCGGGTCGGGCACAGAGCCTTCCAGGGTCCGCGGCATCGCTTCGCCTCCCTTGGCCAGGTCGGGGCTGGCTGCGAGCAGCGCCTCTGTGTAGGGATGACGAGGATTATCGAACAGGTCTGAGGTCTCCCCGGCTTCGGCCACCTTCCCCAGGTACATGACCACCACCCGGTCCGCCATATGGCGGACAACTTGGAGATCATGGGTGATGAACAGGTACGCCAGCCCTCGATCTCGCTGCAGCTCATGGAGGAGATTCAGGATCTGTGCTTGCACCGAGACGTCGAGCGCGCTGGTTGGCTCGTCCAGAACAACCAGTTCGGGGTCCAGGGCAAGCGCCCGGGCAACAGAGATTCTCTGGCGTTGCCCGCCCGAGAACTGGTGTGGGTATCGGTAGAGGTGCTCCCGACCGAGCCCGACCTGTTCGAGCAGGCTCACGACCTGTTCGGTGAGCTCGTTGCCGGACGCTTCTTTGTATACGCGGAGAGGGCGACCCACGATGCTGTTGACCAGTTGTCGGGGGTTCAGCGAAGCGAACGAATCCTGAAACACGATCTGGCAGTTGCGCCGGTACCGGCGCCAGGCCTCGCCCTTCATGCGGTCGACCCGATGACCCATCGCGATCTCCTCCAGATCGGCGTCCATCGCTTCAGGGCGTTCGCCGTCCGGGATTGCCAGGATCGATTCGAGCCGTGTCAGATCTTGATAGGAAATATCAAAATAGACACCTCCCGCAGTCGGCTCCATGAGACCGCTCACACAGCGCCCCAAGGTGGTCTTTCCGCAGCCGCTCTCCCCCACGACGCCGACCGTCTCACCCCGCTTGACGTTGAAGCTGACGCCGTCGACCGCCCTCACTTGGCCGACCACACGCTGAATGGCACCGTCTTTGATCGGGAAATGCTTGGCGAGATCGGTGACGCTGATCAGGTAATCGGTCTCCGCCGGGGTCTCCTCGCGGCTCTCTGTATCGGTCACCGTGCTCACTTCGTTTTCCGGGCGAACGAGGGCTGGTCAAGGCTCGAGTCGGGCTCCGGCGAATGAATAAAACAGGCGACCTGGTGGCCGGGCTCGAAGCTCGCCAGAATCGGATCGGCGCTCCGACACTGCTCGGCCTCGTACGGGCAACGCCCGACGAACCGGCACGAAGGCGGTGGGTCGATCAGCTCAGGTACGGTTCCCTCGATCGCGGTGAGCCTCCCCCTTTCGTGGCTCCCGGACGGGATCGCAGCCAACAACCCCTGTGTGTAGGGGTGCAAGGGCTCGCTGAAGATCTGTTCTCTGGTTCCGACTTCTGCGATCCGGCCTGCATACATCACCGCGACGCGGTCGCTTACCTGGCTCACGACGGAGAGGTCATGGCTGATGTAGAGAACGGCGGCCTGGTGTCTCTCTTGCAAAGACTTCACCAATTCCAGGATGCGGGCCTGCACCGTCACGTCGAGCGCCGTGGTCGGCTCGTCGGCGATGAGAAGGTCGGGGTTGCAGGCCAGCGCCTGGGCGATCATCACCCGCTGCTTCATACCCCCGGAAAGCTCGTGCGGATGCCTCCGCATGACTTTGAGCGGGTTGGCGATCTGGGTCTCGGTGAGTGCCTCGGCGACCATCTCGTCGGTGGCACGAGTGAGCCGTGCCCTTCGGGAGCGGAATGGAGGCACCGACATCAGAATCCGTTCGGGGCGACGGTCACGCTGCGTGGCCCGCCTCCGCACAAGAGTCCCGGTGACGTTGGAGGCCTCAGGGTCGAACCCGGCTCGTTCCATGATCTCCTCGGACCTGTGCTCGTAGAGCACTTCGGCGATCTGTTCACGAATCGTCAGACCCGGGTTGAGAGCCTTTCCAGGATCCTGGAAGATCATCGCGATCCGGTCGCCACGGATCTCGTTCATGAGGGATTCGGATATCGACAAAAGGTCCACGTTGTCGATCCCGGACCCGTCGCAATGCTCACACCCCGGACCCCCGCATTGCGAGCATTCTTCAGGCAGCCGACCAAGCCCGTCGCAGAGCTCGCATCCGTCTCCGCCACAGTGCTGGCATGGCCGTCGTCGTCGGAAGTGGATCGCACCGCCGACGGCGATTCCCGGCGGCATTGGGACGAGTCGCAGAAAGGAGCGAGCCGTAACACTCTTGCCACAGCCTGTCTCTCCCACCAGCCCCAGCGTTTCCCCGTCGAGGATGTCGAAGGAGACTCCGTCCACAGCATGGACCACGCCCCGTTTCGACTGGAAGTGTACCTTCAGGTCCACCACCGACGCGATGGCACCTGGAGGACGCACCTCGTGGGTGTCCGGCCCAGTGTTGGTCAAGGTCACCTGGTCGTCTCGGTGCGTGGGTCGAGCACGTCGCGAAAGCCATCGCCCAGGAGGTTGAACGCCAGCGCCCACAGGAAGACCATCAGCCCGGGGAAAGTCGAAGCCCACCATCTCCCCGATGAGATCCCCGCCTGGCCCTCGGAGACCAGAACGCCCCACTCGGCGATGCCTGCCTCGGAGAGCCCGATGAATGCGAGGGTCGCCCCGATGAGCACGATGTTCCCCATGTCGAGCGTGGCCTGAACCACGATCGGCGTGATCGAGTTCGGGAGCACGTCCTTGAAGTAGATGCGGAGCTTGGAGTCGCCAATCGCCCGAGCGGCGTCGACGTACTCGTTCTGTTTCACGTGAATGACTTGCGCCCGCATGATGCGGGCGTACTTCACCCAGAACACAACCGCCAGGGAGAGGATGATGTTGCGGAAGGAGGGTCCCAGCACCGCGGCGATGGCGAGGGCGAAGATCAGCTCTGGGATCGAGAGGAACACGTCGACGATTCGCATCAGGAACTCATCGACTTTGCCGCCGCGATATCCAGCGATGCTCCCCACAGTGACCCCGATGACCACCGTCAGGCTGACGACGATCAGAGAGAGCCGTAGCGACGTTCGAGCGCCCCAGATGATGCCGTAGAGGACATCGCCGCCGTTGTTGGTGGTGCCGAGAGGATGGCCGGGCGTGCCTGGCGGGGCGCGTGGCGTCTCCCAGTCACGGGGCATCTGGTACGGATCTGGCATGTTGGCATCGGTCAGCAGTGGGGCGAACACGGCCATGGCGATCATCAACACCACGATTACCAAACCGGCAATCGTGGTCGGGTTGGAGAACAAGCTCGTCGTCAGTTCCCAGACCCGTCTGCTCCGAACCCGCCAGGCAGAGTCGGGTGCCGGGTCGCTGTCGGCCGCTCGTGGTGCGGCGGTGTCGACCATTACGTCCCCAACTCGACCCGAGGGTCGAGGTAGGCATATACGACGTCGACTACAAGGTTGACGAGCAGGAACAGGATGCTCGTGAACATGACGTATGTCATGATCGTGGCCTGGTCGCCGCGCAGCACCGAGTCGGCCATCCACCTGCCCAGGCCAGGCCAGCGGAAAATGATCTCGGCGACGACCGTCCCCTGGAGGAGGAAGCCGAAGGTGAGCCCGATGACCGTCACCGTCGGGATGAGAGCATTGCGTCTGGCGTGACGTCGCAGGACGAGTCTCTCCGGCAGCCCTTTGGCCCTCGCCGAATCGACGTAGTCCTCTTGGAGCTCTTCGACGAGAGATGAGCGGAGCATCCGGGCGATGATGGCGGTGGCGCCGTATCCGAGGGCGATGGCAGGAAGCACCAGGTGCCAGATCGCATCCCTGAAGGCGTCAAAGCTGCCAGCCAGGATGGCGTCCACCGTATACAGGCCGGTGGGATGAGCGATGGACGCCCACACGTCGGGATCGCTCCTCCCGATGGGGAACCACCCCAGGTACACCCAAAAGACGATTAGAAGCAGGATGGCGAACCAGAAAAGCGGCATGCTGGCTCCGCTGATTGAAACGACACGTGTGATGTGATCGGGCATCCTGTTGCGTCTCGCCCCAGCGAACGTACCAAGAGCGAGGCCGAGGACCACTGCGACCACACCGGCTGTAACCGCGAGCTCCATAGTGGCTGCCAGTTTGTCCGGGAAGACCTCAACGACCGGTGCCGCAGCCACTCCCGACCAGCCCAAATCGCCCTGGACTACGCCAGAGATCCAGTAGAAGTACTGCACCGGAAGGGCCTCGTCGAGGTGGAACCGTTCCTCGATCTCCGTCACCTCGTCCGGAGTCATCTCGTGGGAGAGATAGATCCCGATTGGCGAGCCGCCCACTCTGGTCAGCCCGAACACCACTATCGAGGTTCCGATAATCAAGAGCGGAAGGGAGATCAGCCGCCTTAGGACGTAGTCGCGGACCTGCATGATTTGAGGTTATCCGGCTCCGGGGTCTGCAACGTTGCCTCCCGATCCGGGGACCGGGAGGCAGCAATCGGTTAGATCCGCTGTTACTTGTCGAAGAACTGGAACTTGAGGCTGGGGCGGGGCCACAGCGGCTGCATGACGAATCCGTCCGTCCAGTCTCGATAGGCCATGAGCACACCCTCCTGGGCGACGATGAGCCACATCGGATCGTCGAAGAGGATCGTCTGCAGTTCTCCATAGATCTCGGCCCGGCGCGCCGGGTCGAGCTCCACCGAGGCCTCGTCGATCAACGACCCGACCAGGTCCGGATCCTCATAGCCGTTGGCGAAGCCGTGCACCTCACCCCATTCACCGTCCGGGTGCTGATAGGAATCGAGATAGGGATGTGGATCCGCGAACGGATCTGCGTTCTTCACCCACATCGCATACTCGATCGGGTTCTGGGCGTGGGCATCGTCGAACACCGCCTCGGCGACGGCGAGCACATTGATCACCATGTTGGGATTCAACTCTGTGAACGAGTCCTTGAGGACCAGCGCGGCGTCGGCGAAGAGGTTGTCCTCCTCGGTGATAACCGACACCGTGAAGCCGTCATCCCAATAACCAGCGTCGCGTAGCAGCTCCTCGGCCTTGGCCAGGTCCTGCTCGCCGTATACAGGCGCCGACGGATCGTGGCCGAAGATTCCGATGGGGATGTAGTGGGGGTTGAAGTCCCCAAACCCTGCCAGCGGACCGTTGAGGAACGCGCTGTAGTCAAATGCGTAGTTGAACGCCTGGCGCACCTTGGGGTCGTGGAAGAAGTCAACCGGGATGGTGTCCTCTGGGGGCAAGGAACCCTCGGGGATGTTCAGGTTGAATCCGACGTGGATCGGCTCGAGAAGCAGGCCACCACTGAAGATCGCCACGCCCTCGGCTCCCTCGATGTCTGCGATGAACGACGGGTCGGTTTCGATCGTGTCGAAGTCACCCGCACGCAGACCAAGCACCCGAACGTCGGGATCGGAGCCGATCTCGATTCGAACATCGAGGTTGGCCGGTGTGCCCCAGTAGCCGTCGTAAACATCGAGAAGCAGGTTCTCGTTGCGGTTCCATGCGTTGAACATATAGGGGCCGGTGCCGGCCATGTTCGTGGTCATGTACTCGTTGGGCTCGCCGGCGACGACGCCTCCATTGGCTTCGACGGCGTCCTGGCTCACGATCGAGGAGACCATGGCAACCACGGCGCCGTTGAGGAAGCTGGCACTTGGCTCGCTCAGGGTGACCTCAAACGTGAATTCATCGAGAACTGCTGTCTCGACCACGATGTCGGACAGTGTGCCTGCGGCACCCTCGGGAAGGTCCATCTCCATAACCCGATCCCATGAGAACTTGACATCGTCAGCCGTGAGTGGGGTCCCATCATGGAATGTGACGCCCTCCCGAATCGGGAACGTGTAGGTGAGTGAGTCTGCGGAGATCAAGCCGTTCTCGGTGCTGGGTACCTCGGTGGCCAAAGTCGGGACGAGCTCGGGTCCGGTTGGGGAGATCTCCAGAAGCCGCTCATAAACTTGGAGGATGACGGTCTCGCCGCCTTCTCCTGGCTCCACCTGGGCGGGGTCGAGGGTCGTCGGCTCATCGTCGGCGGCGTGAACGAGCACCCCCGGGTTGCTCACGTCACTTGCTGCATCGTCTTCAGCCACAGTGGTCTCGGTGGTTCCGGTGTCATCGGTTCCTGTGTCATCGGTTGAATCGCTAGTACAGGCAGCCGCAAGAAGCGACATGATGATGGTCATTGCCAATAACAGGCGCCATCGCCCTCGGAATCTGGTCGACATAGGTCCTCCTCCTAATTTCGTCCCGTTCTATGCAATCGATTGCGATCAGAGGCTGCAAAGATACGCTTCTCAACGGAAGGCTGTCAACAGAAGTTCGCCTGCCTCGGTCCGACCCTGCCCACCGTCAGAGAAGGTCCGTTGGCCCAGTCAGGTAGTTGGGCGTTTTGCTTCTGGTCGGTGAGCGAACAGCCGCGTTTTCCGGAGTTGGCTCTCTGACGTTCTGCCGTCGGCGCTGCAAACACTGCGATCGAGAAGCCGAGTTCATGACTCCCCACGGGAGGCTGTGCATGACTCATACCCGCATGGCGCTCAATGGTGACGAGGAGCTGTGGATGCCGTCCAAGCTGAAGTGACGTAGCCAACACTGACGCCAGATCCCGCACAGCTGCGCCCGCAAGCGGCATAACGGGGGCGCATTGTCCCCCTACCGCACTAATCCGTAGTCTCACATGACATTCTGACCAGGGGCTTCGCAGTACGAATTAAACGGGCGAGGAAGAACAAGGACGTGTTGGGGTGGGGATGCCTGTGATGGCTGAGGATTCGGGTGGTCGGAATGGTTGGGTCAAACGGGAGTCAAACCCGAACCTTGCTTCGTGTCACGGAGTTGCGTGCCTAAAGCTTCGGCAAGCAGCTCGGGGCCTGGACGCGGATCATCCGTTTGATCTGTCTCCGTGTTAGCGATAGCACACTCCTGTGCTAGTAGAAGAGGAACCCACGAGGATCGACCTCGCTTTCCGGTACCGAGCTCCCGACGAAGGCGGCCCTGCAATGGAAGGCGTTCGACGTTGCCAAACGTCTGACACCGCTCCGGCGGTGAGATGACGAGAAACTCGCGGCAAATCAGGGGGCGTTGCTGGTAAATGCTGCATCGTTCGTCCTCGAGAAATGGGCAGGCAATACCCAGGTGGAAGTATCGACGTCCCAAGTCGCGGAGTTGTTGACGCGCCAGGGAGGAGGCATCCCTCACTGCAGCGATCAGGCCGGCTTTGGTCAGGTCGGATATAGCCGTCTCGAATCGTGCCTGAACGTTGGCACGGCGCTCATCAGGGAGAGATTCGACAAGGGCCAGCAACGCATGTGCTTCGATCTCTGTGACCGGTACGAGCTGACGACAACACGCCCCGCAGCCTTCTCTGCAGGACACCGGCTGGCCGCTTTCCTCCGACACCTGGCTGGCTCGAGCGACAAGAGCATCGTCTATGAGACGCATCGCCGGAAGCAGATCGGTCTGATGTCGGCTCATGGCCGGGACCTCGACCTCGGCAGTCACCGAATCGGGCCGCTACACACTTGCCCCGGTGACCGACCCCGCATCGACCGTGGTGTTCTTCGCCACGGGAACGGGCGAAGCCCCCCACAACGCGATGGTCATCGAGTTGCTCCGCAAGGGCCACTATGGACCCATCGTCTCTGCGGTGTCGGTGCGACAATGGGCGGATCTCGGCTACTTGGAAAAGCATCAGACGCTGGCCGAGCGCTACTCCAACTATCACTATCTGCCCATGCCCACTCGCGAGCCCGATGTCCCCAAGCGCTACATCCAAGACGTGCTAATCGACGGCGACCTCGCCTCGATGGGAATCGAACTGGATCCGGCTTCGACCCATGTGTTTCTGTGTGGGAACCCGGCCATGATCGGAATTCCTGAAGAGGACGACTCGACGACCGTGTTCCCTGAGCCGGTCGGTGTTGTCGAGTTGCTGACCGAGCGTGGGTTCACGCTCGACCGTAGACGACGAGCCGGGAACATCCATGTCGAGGAGTACTGGTAAGACCCCCTGCACCTCGGGCCGAGACCGCGGGTCACCTGACTGTTCCGAGAGCACCACTCCCGAGCGGTCAACGCTTTGGCGAGGGGCTCCACCAATGACAACGAAGAACCAGGACGTGTTGGGTGTGAAAGGGCCGTGGCAGTTGGGATTTCGGCGCTTTGGCCGTACAGGGTCAAACGGATGCCAAAAGTCTATTCAAGGTGGCGGTCCTGATGCCGACCGCATCCGCCTTCTCGACGATGTCCCAGGAGAAACAGTCTTCAGGGTCGACGGCTCGATCGAGGTCGGCTGCCACCGGCGAAACTACCTCCTGGGCGAATCTCCGGGTGACCTCCAGGATCTCCTGCTGCTCGGGCTCCAGCCCAACACCAAACACGTCCGGCTCCCATCGTATCCACTGTTCCGGTAGCCGATGCCTCGACCCCGGGCATCTACATAACCTGAGGGTAACGGTGCCATATCCCGCATGAAGTCAGATACTCCCCCGCAATCTGCCATGAGTTGCCTCTCGACGATCAGTCAAGAAGCCAGTGACTACCCGCCCATAAGGGCTGCGACTTCAGGTGGTCATCGCATCGTTCGGCGAGTTTGTCTGATGGTGTCTTCCAGCTGAGGGTTGTCTGGGGCGGGTGCTCAGGTTGGCGGAGCGACTTGAAGAGTCATCAAGGCGCGGTCGTCCTCTTCGCTTTGGACGGTGTAACCCTTGCTTTCGTAGAGGCGACGTGCATTGGGATTGTTGGCCAAAACGGTGAGCGCGACACCCTTCAGTTGGAGGTCTTGTGCAGCTTTGGCAACCGCGCCCAACGCTGCTCCCCCAAATCCTTCTCCCCGATGGTTCTCGCCTACCCGTATGTCCCAGAGGTAGAGCATCGTCTCATCGTCAATCATCGGGCCGTACCACACTTCTCCGACTCGGTGAGAGTCGCTGGTGATCCAGCGGAATTCATGTCCGAGTGTGGATTCGTGTTGAGGCAGCACATCCTTCTCCATCTCTTTGGCACGCTTCAGTGCTTGGGTCTCATCCCAGCCGTTTAGCTCTACAAGATCCTCAACAAGCCGAGACAGCGACCTGGCGAGAAAGGATCGAGCCTCTCCGTGGGTCATCGGTTCCAGAGTGATCTGATGCTCGGTCGACACCGAACCCAAGGCTACCGCAGCCAGTCCGTTTCTCAGCCCTGCCCCAGCGAGTTGAGCCACCCCTCGAATCCATCCGGTGCCTGTGGCCCCCGGGAGCGGAAGCTGCCGGTCACGAGACCACCCCGGGTTTCGAGGGCACTGGCCATCTTGTCGAGCATCTTGCCAGGAGAGGTCTTGTAGGTGCAGAAGACGGCAGCGGGGGTCCCGTCCAGGCTGAGGCTGTCGATGAATTCCATCGTCGCCTTCGTGGCGTGCTGGAGGATGAAGAACAGTCCCTCGGTCCAGCTCCCTACGCACACCGCGTCTGCGGCTGAAACGTCGGCAGGCGAGGCCGCCTGTACAGCAACGGCCGTGGCCTCGTGGCCAATTGAGACGGCCATTTGCGCCATCTCCTCGGCGGCAGCCTTTGTCGTTCCGGTGCGGCTGTCGTATACGATCGCGACTTTCATAACGCCTCCTTGCCGCGTGGTTTGTTCCGGTGGCGGCGGTCACCGGTGATACGCATTGGAGGCTACCTGTGCCGGGACTCCAAGATCGAAAGGCTCCTGATCGGCGGAAGGTTGGGACGCCCGTTCCAGGTGTGGCAGTACGCGATGAGCTCGAAGTCCCACATGTACTTGGTGAAGCCATGGAACATGAGGGCTTGGTCGAAGATGTCGTCGGGAGCCTCGAGAAGCCGGGTCACGCCCATGGATGCCATTGTCGGGCACAACCTTCGAGAACCGCAGGATCCGCCTGAGAACTAGGCCCTGTTGGGGTGGCGATGCCTAGGTGTTGGGGATTCGATCGATCCGCTCGCTGGTCTCAAACGGTCATCAAAGGCAAGCGCTTGTCCTCGCGGTCATCCCTAGGGTGATGCGAATCATGACGAAGGCCACCTGATGAGCGAATGGCACGCGACCGCCTGCATCCTCTGCGAGAGCAACTGTGGGATCGAGATCCGACTCGGAGGCGACGACGGCCGCCGCTTCGACCGTATTCGGGGCGACAAATCCCACCCCTCCTCTAAGGGGTACACGTGCGAGAAGGCTCTGAGGCTGGATCATTACCAGAACTCGAGCGACCGGCTGACCACCCCGATGCGTCGCAGAGATGATGGCACCTACGAGGCCGTGGACTGGGAGACGGCATTCGCCGAGATCGCCGGGCGACTCATCGACATCCGTGATGAACATGGTGGTGAATCGATCTTCTATTTCGGTGGCGGAGGCCAGGGGAACCACCTGCCGGGCATCTACGCATCCGCAACCCGCCGCGCCCTTGGGATTCGCTACCGCTCCAATGCCCTCGCCCAGGAGAAGACCGGCGAGGCGTGGGTCAACTCGGGCATGTTCGGCAACTATGTGCGTGGAGATTTTGCGCATGCAGAGGTGTCAGTGTTCTTGGGGAAGAATCCCTGGCAATCGCACGGGATACCGGAGGCGAGGAGGACGATCCGCCAGATAGCCAACGACCCTGATCGGAAAATGATCGTGATCGATCCGCGCCTGACGAAGACGGCCGAGTACGCGGACATCCACCTGCGCGTCCGACCAGGAACCGATGCTTTCCTCCTTGCCGCCATGGGAGCGGTCCTCATCGAGGAAGACCTGGTCGACAGCGTCTTCATCGCAGATCACACATCGGGGTGGGATTCGGTGCGAGAGGCCTTCGCCGCGGTGAAGGTCGGCGATCTCTGCGACATGGCTGGCGTCGACGAGGTCCTGGTCAGGGAGGCCACGCGACTGATCGCCACCGCTCGGAGCGTTTCAGTATTTGAGGATCTGGGTGTTCAAATGAACCGGCACTCCACGTTGGTGTCCTATGTGGAGAAACTGATATGGGTACTCACCGGCAACTTCGGCAGGGAGGGCACTCAATACATACCGAGCCATCTGATCCCGCTGCTGTCGGCTGGGCCTCAGAAAAGGGACCACCGGACCCCGGTGACGGGAGCAAGAATCATTGCGGGTTTGGTTCCGTGCAGTTCCATCCCAGAGGAAACCCTGACCGACCACCCAGATCGCCTCCGGGCGATGATCGTCGAGTCAGCCAACCCGATCCACTCGATGCCGGACAGCCCCAGGTGGCGTGAGGCCCTCGACGCTCTCGATCTGGTCGTAGTAATCGATGTCGCCATGACAGAAACAGCCCGATACGCCGACTACGTTCTTCCGACCCCAACCCAATACGAGAAGCGGGAGGCCACGACCTTCAACTTCGAGTTCCCCGAGAACGTGTTCTACCTGCGGAAACCGGTCTTGGACCCTCCAGACGGCGTTCTTGCCGAGCCTGAGATTCATGCACGGCTCCTCGAAGCGATGGGGTTGGTGGACCAGGAGGCGATCGCCTCGCTGAAAGAGGCGCTGGATGAGGGAGCCGAGGAGTTCGGCACAAGGTTCCTGGCCATGGTCACAGCGAGCACGGCCGCAGCTGGGGTGGCTCCCGTGATGCTCTACAGAACGCTCGGGCCCCGGCTCGGAGACGAAGACGCCGCTGCGGCAGTGCTCTGGGCAGCGGCGCACAAGTTGGCCATGTCAGACCCGGAGTCCGTGAACCAGGCGGGGCATTCAGATGGACAAGAGCTATTCGAACAGATTCTGAAAGGTCCCGTGGTGTTCACCAAAGACAACTGGGACAAGGTGTGGGGACGCATCCGAACCGAGAATGGCCGTATCAACCTGGTGATTCCCGAACTGCTTTCCGAACTCGGAAGTGTCATCGATGAAGGGCCACGCGCCGCCGACGCCGAGTACCCACTGATGCTGTCTGCCGGGGAGAGACGATCATTCACCGCGAACACCATTTTCCGCGACCCTGACTGGCGAAAAAAAGACAGCAACGGGACGCTGCGCATCAGCCCATCAGACGCAAAGCGTTTCAACCTTGCCGACGGAGAACATGGTCTTCTCAGCACTAAGCGCGGTTCCGCCGACGTCGTTGTCGAGGTAACCGACACTATGCTCGAAGGCCACGTCTCCCTGCCCAACGGGCACGGCGTCGACTACCCAGACCACAGCGGTAGGCGTGTGGTCAACGGAGTGATCACGAACGATCTCACTTCAACCGAAGACCGCGACCGGTTCGCCGGAACCCCTTGGCACAAGAGCGTCCCGGCCAGACTCGAACCTGTGTAAACGCACCACAGCCTTCCGAATAGGGACTTAATGCCCCTTGTTGTGGACCTATTCCACTATGCAGGTATGTGCACAAGCGCTCGCGTACAGGTCAGCGGAAGGGGGTGCCCATCGAGAAAGTGGAGAGCGTCTCCGAGCTGTTGGTCGATGCCGTATTGGCGGCACGGACATAGAAGGCACACCTCTGAAGTTCTACGAGGACCTCGTCATAATGAAGAGGACCTTCCGCAACAATGGCGGTACATCTTGTTTCAGCTTTGAGCCTGCCAAGGAGTAGCAGTGACCACACGAGAGAAGCACGTTCCAACCGTCCGGGAGCAAGGGTTCCTGAAGACGGTGAAGAACCCGAAATACGACCGGAAGATCATCAACGGTCTCGACCCCTTCTTCGAAGACCGGGCGCCAGAGGACATGAAGGGCTTCTACTCCCCCGAGGAGATCGCCGCTCTCCTCAGCTGCAGGGGAACGGAACGTGACGTCGAAGCGAGAATGCCGGTCAAAATCACCCGCCACTACTTCGAGTTGGCCAAGACCAGCGAACCACTGCAACGCCTGATCAAGGCGAGCCCCGACGAGACCATCGACCTCGCCGGCTCCGAGGATCCCGGATACCAGATGGACTTCAGCCCGGTCGAGGGCCTACTTCACAAGTACGAGATGGGCCTGATGTACGTCATCTCGACGTGCTCGGCTCACTGCCGGTTCTGCTACCGGGAAGAGCTCATCGCCCGCAAGGACATAGAGCGACAGGACGGGACCGTCGCCAAGAAGGGCCTGGCCCAGATCCCCGAGGTCGTGGCCTACATCATGGCCCACAACGAGTTGGTCGCTGACAACGGAGGAATCCATCCAGAGACCGGCCGAGAGAAGCTGCGGGAGATCCTGCTGTCCGGCGGTGATCCGATGGTGCTGCCCAACACCAAGATCGCAGCCTGGTTCGCCGCCCTTGCCGAGGCCAACATCGAATCGATCAGGCTCGGCACCAAGGAGATGGCGTTTCACCCCGACCGCTTCGACGACGCCTTCCTCTCGATGCTGGACCGATTCCACGAGACCTACCCCGACGTCGGGTTCCGCCTGGTGATCCACTTCAACCACCCGGATGAGTTCCTGCTCAGAGGCGAAGCCGGCAACTACGTGGAGAATCCCAATGGTTCGCTGAAGTGGCACCCCCGTATCAAGGCGGCCATGGAGGCCGTCGTGTCTCGTGGTTGGATCAGCGTGGAGAACCAGGCGCCGATCATCAAGGGTATCAACGACGACCCCGACGCACTCCGCATCATGCAACGAGCCCTCAAGAGGGTCGGAGTGGAGAACCACTACTTCTTCTGTGGTCGCGACATCGTCGCCCACCGGGCCTTCAACGTGCCCATCGAGAAGGCGTGGAGCATCCTCAATCAGTCCCAGAAGGGTCTTTCGGGTGTCGAGAACCACGCCCGTCTCTCCATCACCCACTACAAGGGGAAGACGGAGGTGGCGGCGGTGACCAACGAGCCAATCCCCGGTGTGCCGGAGTCGGAGAACGGAGTCCTCATCTTCAAGATCCTGCGCAATGCCGCGGATGCTCCCGATCGGGGAAGAGTGTGCATCGTGGGTCGGAATCCCGAAGCCCTCTGGTTCGATGATTATGCCGACCGCGTCATCTACGACGAGGCCGGTCTGTTCGAGTACTCCAGGATGAAGGCGGCGCGAATCCAGGTTCCGGTGACGATTGGAACGCCGACCGAATAGCCAGAGAGGGGCGAGATGATCGACAAACGCGTCGTGAGCGCCGAGTCGGCGGTGGCAGACATCCCCGATGGCGCCACCGTGATGATCGGAGGCTTCGGCGAGGCCGGGAGCCCCATCGAGCTGATTCACGCCCTGATAGATCAGGGGGCCACCGATCTCACCGTGGTCAACAACAACACGGGAAGCGGTGAGGTGGGCCTGGCGGCGCTGATCAAGGCGGGCCGGGTCTCGAAGATGATCTGTTCGTATCCGCGCACGGCGAATTCGACGGTGTTTCCGGAGCTGTACCACAGCGGACGAACGGCACTGGAACTCGTCCCTCAGGGGACACTGGCCGAGAGGATCCGAGCCGGTGGGGCCGGCATCCCTGCCTTCTACACACCCACGTCGGTTGGCACTCCCCTGGAGGAGGGCAAGGAACGTCGCATCTTCGGCGGCCGGGACTACGTGCTCGAGTACGGCCTCACTGCCGATTTCGCCCTGATCAAGTGTCTCAGGGCCGACAGCTACGGCAACCTGGTCTACAACAGGACCGCCCGGAACTTCAGCCCGGTCATGGCGACTGCCGCAACGACGACCATCGTGCAAGCCCAGGAGGTGGTTGTCCCCGGCGAGATCGACCCCGAGGTCGTTGTTACACCGGGGATCTTCGTCCACCGGATCGTGGCCGTCCCCAACCCGGCACACGAGTCGGTGCTCGTGGCCGAAGGGACCTCGTACCCATGAGCGACCCAGTGACTCAGACTGGGTTGACTCGAGAAGAGATGGCCCGACGTGCCGCCCAGGACATTCCCAACGGCTGGTACGTGAACCTCGGGATTGGCATCCCCGAACGGGTAGTCAAGTACGTCCCGGAAGGACGCGAGGTGATCTATCACACCGAGAACGGGCTGCTCGGCATGGGCCCGTCGCCCGGCCCCGGATCGGGTGACCCCGAGTTGATCAACGCCGGCAAACGCCAGGTAACCGCTATTCCCGGGGCAGCCTTCTTCCACCACGCCGACAGTTTCACGATGATCCGTGGAGGACACATCGACCTGTGTGTGCTCGGGGCACTCCAGGTTTCGAACAAGGGCGACCTCGCCAACTGGTCCACCGGTGCCGCCGACGCCATCCCCGCCGTGGGAGGGGCAATGGATCTCGTCGCCGGCGTGAAGACGATCTACGTCATCACCCAGCACACCACCAAGGACGGGACACCCAAACTCGTTGCATCCTGCACCTACCCGCTGACCGGACCGGGGGTCGTCGACCGCATCTACACCGACCTCGCCGTCATCGACGTCACCGATGACGGTTTTAAGTTGGTCGAGCTGACTCCCGGTGTGGACTACGACTACGTGGCCGAGCGAACCGGCGCGGCTCTTCTTCCGATCGCCGAGGCGTCGTGACCGACGATCAGTCCCGAAGCGCCGAGCTGTATGAACGGGCCATGCAGAGCCTGCCCGGCGGAGTCAGCCGCAACACGGTCCTCCGCAAACCCCACCCCTACTACGCCGACCACGCCTCCGGATGCCGGGTGACCGACGTCGACGGAGTGGAGCGCATCGATTTCGCCAACAACATGGCTGCGCTGATCCATGGCCACGCCCATCCCGAGATCGTGCATGCGGTGACCAGCCAGGTCGAAAAGGGCACCGCCTTCACCCTGGCGACAGAAGTGGAGATCCGCTTCGCCGAGCATCTGCGCAATCGCAATGGAGGGTTCGAACATCTGCGGTTCGTCAACTCCGGAACCGAAGCGATCATGGCGGCCATCAAGGCCTCCAGAGCTTTCACCGGAAGGGCCAAGATCGCCAAGGTGGAAGGCGCCTATCACGGTGCCTACGACTTCGCCGAGGTGAGCCAGACATCCAAGCCGTCGAACTGGGGAGCAATCGATCATCCGAAGAGCGTCCCGACTGCCCGCGGCACGCCCCCGTCTGTGCTCTCCGACGTGGTTGTCATCCCTTTCAACGACCCCGAGCACGCCACGGCGATTCTCGATGAACACCGCGAGGAACTGGCCTGCGTCCTTGTCGATCTGATGCCCCACCGTGTGGGTTTGGTCCCGGCCACTCCCGGCTTCGTGTCGGCCCTCAGGGACTGGACGAAGGCAGACGGGTCGCTGCTGGTTGTGGACGAGGTGATCACATTCCGCTGCGAGTATGGAGGCGCCCAGACGTGGTACGACCTCCAGCCCGACCTCACCGCAATGGGCAAGATCATCGGAGGCGGATTCCCCGTCGGCGCCGTCGCCGGGCGGGCCGACGTGATGAGCGTCATGGACCCCCTGGCGGACCCTGTGTTGTATCCCCACTCGGGGACCTTCTCCGCCAACCCGGTGACGATGACGGCCGGTCTGGTCGCCATGGAGATGTTCGACCGGGAAGCTGTCGCCAGGGTGAACGGGCTTGCGGCGGAAGCCATCGAGGGAATCGAAGACGCCATCCGGACGACCGGGGTGGATGCATGCGTCACAGGAGGGGGATCGATGTTCCGCGTTCACCTCAAGGAGAAGCCACCGACCGGGTACCGGGATGCGTTTCTCGGTCCGGATGAGTCGAAGACGCTCGCCATCCTCGAGAATCATCTGTTCGACGCTGGGCTGATGATGATCAACACGTGCTCGGCCGCCATTTCGACGCCGATGACAGAAGCCGAGATCGACACTCTCGTGGCCGCATTCGGGATCGGGTTCCGCAAACTGCCAACGGTCTAACTTGGGCTTGGTGACTGACCGCCAACGGCAGCCCCACGACATTCTCTTCGAGCCGGTTCAGATTTGGGGTACACGAGGTGACGAGACTGAGAACCAGGACGTGTAGAGGCGGAGAGGCCTGTGGTGGTTGAGGATCTGGGCGCCACTGGCGGGCCGCGTCAAACGGCCGTCAAACCGAAGCTGGGATAGGAGGCAAGGGGTTCCCGAATGCAACACCCCGGGCCGTCGAACTTGAGTCAGGGGTATTCGCGAGCGGACTTGGACAGTAGCCGCGCAAGTCTTCGAGTGTCTCTGGAACACGTGGCACCGCGATGCTCCAAGCGTGTGCCGCACCTAGTTCCAGGCGCGCGGTTTGACGCGGGCAGGCAAAACCCCTGGTCCGCGCGTTGCGGGCCAGTTCGGAGCGGGGTCGCTCCTTGACGGCCCGGATAATCGGAGATCTTCCGAGTCACCCGATAGTGGACACTCCAAGCGTGGCCAGTCGATATGACGTCACTCCACAGACCGCGCATACCGCACTCCTTAGGCTGCTGAAGCGGGAATCCTCGCCGAGCGACCATTTCTGCGCCGGAAGAAAGGGCGCCCGAGACGGGTCTTCGCCGCGACAGAGCTCATCGACCTCCTTCCCAACCAATAACTCGCAACAGGCTTTTTCAAACTGACCGAGCCGATTCTGGCCCGGATCCTGAAGATGCAGGTGGAACACGACGTCACCACGCTCGAGGACCTGCTCGAGACCAGCGACTAGGCGGCTCGCTGGGTCTGGGGGCCTGCGACGCACCAGCAGGGCGATCCGAGGTGGGTTCACCAAGGATGCACCGTCATATCCAGATGGACGTCCACCAGCCCCAGACCGATACCCCAGCTCGCTCCGATGATCAACACGCGTCTCACCGGACCAAACCGTGTTACCCCTATTCATGCACTGAGCGGTGCGGCCCGGGCCACCATCTTCTCCAGCTCCACTGACGCCGGGTCAGCAGGTTGGCCGGTGAGGGGCCGGTGGAGCATGTATGACCCCCACTGCGACCAGACTAAGGTCGGAGCGACGTTCGAGTTCCCAGCACACCGGGTGCGAGCTCCCGGTGGTGCTCGGCCCTAGGGGGATGCGTGAGGATCCGGCGGGCAACCAAGACGGTGGTCGGGGTGGTCCTGGCAATGGTGCTCCTGCCCGTGACGCTCACCACCCCGACGGCGACGGCGGTATCGGGCACGATCACCTTCGAAGAGACGATTCTGTCGTCGGGCAATGTCCAGACCCAGTACTGCCTCGCGGCGACGAATAAGGGTGTGGAGTTCCTCGAACCGGTCCGCATCATCGAGCCGTCGCAGTCCACCGCGTCGCCGACCCACGCCGCCACCAATGAGTTCGTCGGACAGGAGTTCGAGGAGCTGGACGCCGTCGAGATCGGCTTCACCGCCCCCCAAACGAGCGTGACGGTGGACGTCGGCCTCGACAAGGCCTACATCTTCAGTGTGACGGCCCACGTCAGGGCGTACAGCACACCCGCCCCCGGCGGAACCCCGGTCACGACATCAACTCTGGCGCTGGGAACAGGACCGACCCCGATCAACCAGGCCATCACCGTGACGTCGGCGTCGGCGAACATCAGAAGCATCGAGGTGGAGTTCCTCGGGCCCGGAGGTGCCAAGGCCGCCATCGAATGGATCGACGACCTCTCCTTCGACACCGTCGGCCCCCCCTGCGCCACCGACAACCTGCCACCCGTGGTCCTGATCACCGAGCCGGCAGTGGACGGGAGCGTCGTACACGGTGCCGGTGGCGGCCCGGCGACCATGCTCCTCGGGTTCGTGGCCAGCGACGGGAACGCAGGTACCGGGATCGCCATCGCCGAGGTCGAGTTCCTCAACTCGGCGGGAGTCGTGGTGGAGTCCTTCACCGTATGCGGGGACGGCTTGCCGCCATGTGAAGCGGCTCCCTCGGCAGTGACCCGGGCCTTCTTCACCAGCGCTCCGCAGGACGCCACCAAGATCCGGGTCACGGCACGGGACTTCGCCGGCAACCCCGGATCCAGCGAGCGAACCATCTCCGTGGTCGAGTCCACGATCAACCTCTACGTCGAATCCCTGGAGATCACACAAGGAACCCAGTCGTGGATCCCGATGAACACCGTGACCCGGGCGGCAACACCCCCTACGTTCTCCTATCCGTCGGCGCCGACGGCGGTGCCCCTGGTCGCAGATCGCCGCACCGTAGTTCGCCTCTACCCGGAGATAGAGGGGACCACCTTCCGGGTCGACGGGGTGGGAGCGAAGCTGCGCTGCTACACCGACCTGACCTACACCGTTCCCTGCCCCGGCCCGCCGGTCATCGACCCGGAACACCAGCCCGCCGAGGGCATGACACGCACGATCCCGGTCCGTCCGGTCGACGACCTCGATCAGCGCCGCCGTCTCCTCGGGTTCGGCTGGACGTTCCTGCTCCCCTTCGACTGGGTCAAGGCGGGCACGGTGTACCTCGAAGCCGAGATCGACCCTCCCCTGGCCACCGCCGAGTGCGCTTCCTGTGACGACGGAGCGAATCACCTCAGGGTTTCAAGAGTTCAATTCCAGAGCGTGCCCGGCTTTGACAACCGGGTGTTCACCGTCCTGATGCAGCGCTTCGTCAAGGGTCAGTCGGCGAGCCTGCCCAGCGCCGCCCAAGTCAAGGCGGCCGCCGAGACAATCCGGGACGTTTACCCGGTCGACGAGACGACGGTGATCAACAGCGTCAGGACCTGGGGCTTCGATGACAAGATCTCCCCGACCGGCGGGAACGTGTGCTCGGCCATCCTCGACAAGTTGCAGAGCTCCTTCTCCTCGGAGCTGAAGACACACGACGTCATCTTCGTCCTCGTCGACAGCAAGACGCCCGGCATCTGCTCGGGGCTGGGCCGATTCAACGGCGTGGCCGTGGCCCGTGCCAACCGCCTCGATGCCGTCGCCCAGGAGATCGCCCACGGTGTGCAGATCTTCCACGCCGGCCCACCTCCCGGCCACGGCTCGGAGTGCCAGGAGATTCAGGGGGTGCGGGCGTGTGACTCCGACTGGCCCTGGCCCCACGGTCTGATCGGAGCATTCGGGTTCGACCTATGGGACTTCGACGTCGTCCCCGAAGACCGCATCGAGTGCGACACGCCCGGAGCCTGCGACGACGGCGTCGACGACGATGGTGACACCAAGATCGACGAGGAATGCGTCGGCTTCACCGATTCCGACCCGCCCGCCGACTGGGCGGCCGACCCCCACGACTACATGTCCTACGGCGGCTGCAAGATCTGGACTTCGCCCCGCACCTGGATTCGGATCTTCAACGCCTTCACCAACTCCAGCCTGCCCATCCCCACAGCCACCGCGGCGTCGCTGGCGGCCAGCCTCGATGAAGCCGAAACGACTTCGGTGGTGGTGCGGGGGACCGGGGACGAAGAGGGCGGCTGGACGCTCGAGCCCCTCTTCGAGCTCCCCGGGACAGAGGCCCCGGGGCTAAACGAGGGCGGCACGCACGACGAGGCCGGCGAGACACTGGTCGAAGCCGTCTATCAACTCGAGTTCCGCGACGCCGAAGGGAACGTCGTGGCCTCTACACCGGTGGAACCCACCTACGACATCGTGCACACCGGGAATCCCGAGGTGGACATCCTGCCGCCCCCTTCCTTCACGACGCTCGTGGCCACTCCACCGGACTATGCCACCGCCTCACTGGTCACCGTGGATGCGCTGCTTGCCTCGAGGATCCGGAGCGAGCAGGCACCGGAGCTGGAGATCCTGTCTCCTACCGCCGACGGGTTCGATCCGCAAGAGCCGGTTGTTGCTTGGGCGGCGTCCGACGGCGACGGTGACCCGCTGGAGTTCGCCGTCCAGTACCGAACCAACGGTGGGGAGTGGACGACCCTCGGCTTTGGCCTCACCGAAGTCGAGCTGCCGGTACTCGCCGACCAGCTTCCCGGCGGACAAGCCCAAGTGCAGGTGATCGCCTCGGACGGAGTCAACAACACCATCGTGGCATCCCCTGTGTTCGAGATCGTCGACAAGCACCCATCGGTAGAGGTCGTCGCCCCCAACGATGACGCCATGTATCAGTCGAGGGACCGCGTCGTGCTCGTCGGAACGGGATCCGACCTCGAGGACGGGCTTCTCCCCGAAGGCGCTTTGCGCTGGGTCTCGGACCGGGACGGTGAATTGGGGAGAGGCAGGCGGGTCGAGGTGACAACGCTCTCGGTCGGCACCCATGAGGTGTTGCTACTCGGCACCGACTCGGCCGGACAGGTGGCCGCTGGGCTCGTGGTCGTCACCGTCGAGCCGCGGCCAACCATCAACCACCAGCCGATCGCCGACGCGGGGAGCGACGTGCTCAGCCCCGTCGACGTGGCGGCACCGCTCGACGGCACCGGATCCAGCGACCCGGACGGAGATACGATCACCCATCACTGGGCGGTGACCGCCACCCCAACTGGAGCCACGGCCTCCCTGAGCGACAGCACCTCACCAAACCCGACGCTCACGGTGGACACCATCGGCGTCTACGTCGTGGAACTCGTGATCCACGACGGGCAGCTCGGGAGCCTCTCCGACCAGGTCGTGGTCACCGTGACCGGTCCGAGAGGTGACCTCGCCGTGGCCGATGTCACCGCTCAGGTGCCTCCGCCCGAGCGCCTGCTCGTCGGGGATACGGCCGACTTCTCCTATGTGGCCACGGTGGCCTACGAAGGGCTGTCCCCCTCCGCCGATGCCGTCCTGACCGGATCGGTGGCGGCGGATCCCGATCTGGCCATCGTTCCGAGCGAAGTCAGCTCGAGTCTCACCCTCCTGTCCGGTGAGTCACTGGAAATCGAACTCGCCTTCAGCGCCACCTGCGTCCAGCCGGGCGGCCAGGCGGCGCGGCTGACGGCAACCGTCGCCGGCGCCGATCCCGCCTTCATCGACACCGAACCGACCAACGACACGCTGGCCCTCGCCTTCGAGGTGGATTGCGTGCTGCCGGTGGCGGTGAACATCGTTCCCGGCAGCGCCCGGAACGGGATCCGACTCCGGCAGGGGAAAGTCCCGCTCGCCGTCCTCACCACCACGGCCGGTGAATACGGGCTAGAGGCGGAGTTCGACGCCACCAGCATCGACCCGATCAGCGTGCGCTTCGGGACCGCCGAGGAGGTCTGGGCGGGCCTCGGCGCCGCCGAGAGCCACGGGCGCGGGCATGTCGAGGACGCGCCGGAGTTAGACGAGTCCACCTTCGACGGCGACGACGACATGGTGCTGCACTTCTCGCCGGGTGACACCTGGCTGCAGATCGGAGACACCCGGGCATGCGTGGGCGGGCTCTGGACCGACCCGGCCGGCACGGCGCACTCCTTCTTCGGGTGCGACCACGTCATGGTCCGGCGGTGACGGACGCCACGGGAGAGACAGACTCCGGATCGAGACCAGGCCGTGACTCCGGGAACAGGCGACGCCAACGAAAGGGGGGTAGTCTCATAGCCATTCCAGGTCCTTATGCCGGCGGCTCAGACCGGGCTGGATCGTGACTCCAAGACACAAGCGGCATTATGTGCAGCTCGATTCGACTTCCACAGCTGCACATTCCGTATAACACCAGTGGATGTGACCTAAGACTTCGCGGAGCCAGATCAAGCGGCCGATCGAAGAATTAGGTCGTGTTGGGGCCGGGAGGCGCGTGGATGTTGGGGATTCGTGCGCTCGGGCGAGTGGCGTCAAACCAGGGTCAAACCTGAGTCGACTAGAAAGAAGACGAATCTGAGTTCCCGCTCCTAGGGGCACTCCTCATCTTCCTTGAGTGGCCTCACGACCCCGAAGCACTTGCTGAGAGACAGAGCTTCGAAGCGAAGTGGCTCAACGCCGGGGACCAGGTTACGGCCACCTCACTGAAAAGCGGCCGGAGACGGCAATTCTGTCGGACCTCCCGGTACGACTAGAAGCTCAACCAGGCCTCTTCAGCCAGCGAGTCGATGTCGCTTTTCATGATCCCCTTCCCGGACACCGTGTAGACGTTGCCGCCAATGACGATCGTCCTGCTGATCAGAGCCCGGTAGTCCCAAGAGTCATCGTCGCCCCCCGGGTGAGCGACTCGGCGGATCTCCTCGAGATCTCCGGCGTCGTCGACCATCAGGCCTACGGCTCCATAGAAGACAGAATCGCTCTTTCCATCCGACCACCACTGCTGAATGGGCACCATGGCCAGCCCGGTCGGCTCCCAGTACATGAACGCGTGATGGTCGTACTCGACCTGCGATGACGAGCCTTCGTCCAAGGTGATCTGGTCGACGCGGATCGGATCGCTCGGATCGCTGACATCGAATATCGAGACCTGCG
>Ga0255054_10000179_pt1 | contig 35739 bp, 32 predicted proteins | sample JV7_2_23_MG_FD_188634 | JGI IMG/M metagenome (GOLD analysis project Ga0255054, IMG submission 188634) | Seawater microbial communities from Jervis Inlet, British Columbia, Canada - JV7_2_23 | ecosystem: Environmental > Aquatic > Marine > Inlet | place: Canada: British Columbia | collected... | reverse complement strand
ATCGCAAGCGCGGCGTATCGCGGCGGCGTTATGGGATCCGCCTCGCCGGAGAGCAACAGCGTGGGAATATCGCTCGCGAGAGGCTCGTGAAGATCGTCGTCGATCGGCCCTGCCGGCCACAGCGAGCAGATCGCCTGCAACGCCTCGAGCTGCACGACTCCGATATAACTGGCTTCGAGCGCCGCGATGTCGATGTCACTGCTGTTGTAGAACGGCACGTCTTCGGTGCACATGATCGAGTTGTGCATGCCCAGCGCCAGCGTGTCCGCCATACTGGCTGCGATCATGTGAAATTGCGCCGCCAACGGCCCGAAATGTCCATTAGCCGCTTCGTCAATCAGGAGCGGTACGATTGCCATCGAGTTGGTGTGATAGGAGAGCAGGCGCAGGGCGCCGGCCAGCTCGGCCGAGCCGAAGTCGACGAACTCCCGGTGGCCGGTAACGGGATTGGCGAGGTCGACGACGACGGCCTGTTCCGCGAGTTCGGCACGAACGGCGATGAACGATTGCCGCAAATTCGGGAAACGGTCATTGCAGGCAGCGTCGTCCGCACAACGCAAAAAAATGTTGTCGAGCGCACGCTGCGCTTCGATCGCAATCTCGGGGCCAAGCGGCAGCTGCGGCGGCGCGACGCCGTCCAGCACAATCGAGCGAGTCGACTCAGGGTAGCGCCGCGCATAGTGCTGCGCGACGCGCGAACCGTAGGACACACCATAGAGATTGAGCTGCGTGTAGCCGAGCGCTGCCCGCACGGCCTCGAGATCCTGAACGGCGATGCTGGTCGTGAAAAAACGCGGATCGTGGGGTAAAGCATCGAGGCAAATTTGTGTCGCCTCCAATGCAAGCTCGGTGGTGTACCGGCCGTCAACGATATCGTCGTCAATGTCGCAGTCCATGCGAGAAGACTCGCCGGTACCGCGCTGATCGACGAGCACGATGTCACGATCACGGCGTACGCGCTCGAACACGCCCCGGTAGGCGGAGTAGAACTGCCTGGCGCCCTGGCCCGGGCCGCCGGCCAGCGGGACGAACGGGTCCGGCTGCGGCGTAAGGTCCAGCGCCGGCACGACAGCGACGGCAATTTCTATCTCTGCAGAGTTTGGGTCGGCCGGGTTTTCGGGCCGCCACAATGTGCCGCAACGTGCTTTGATGCCGGGGAATGCCGGGCCCGCGCTGATGCGACAGTCGTCGAGTTCGAGCGCTGTAGCGCCGTCCGTAAAGGCGGCGACCAGGAGCGTTGAGAAAATGAGCGCGACGATACGAAGCATGCGAAACCGCGACGAGCGATGAGGCGCGCTATCTTGGCGACAAGCCAAGAACATGTAAAGCAAGGGCATGTAAAGAAAGCCCGGCCATGTTGTAGCGTGCGGGCCGGCCAGCGTCTAGAATGCGCCGCCTCGATTGCTCATTTTTTGATCACGGGTGGCGCCTGGCGAGGGAAATGTGCCGCAACCGATTTATAGGCCAGCAATGGATCGATATGACGTCCTCGTGATCGGGGGCGGTCATGCCGGGACGGAGGCCTCGCTGGCCGCCGCGCGCGCTGGCGCCCGGACATTGCTGATCACCCACAGGGTCGCGACCCTGGGGCAAATGAGCTGCAATCCGGCGATCGGCGGCATCGGCAAGGGTCATCTGACCCGCGAGATCGATGCACTGGGCGGCGCGATGGCGAGAGCCATCGATCAGGCCGGCATCCAGTTTCGAACTCTGAATGCGAGCAAGGGCCCGGCAGTCAGGGCCACGCGGGCACAAGCCGACCGGGAACTCTATAAACAGGTGATACGCCACCTGCTCGAGAGCCAGCAGAACCTGTCGATCGCCGAGGAGTCGGTCGATGACCTGCTCGTCGACGGCGAACGGGTCGCCGGCGTCGTGACATCGCTCGGACAGTCGTTTCATGCGAAAACGGTGGTGCTCACCGTCGGCACGTTTCTCGGTGGCCGTATCCTTATCGGTCGTACCGAGAAGCCGGGCGGCCGGGCTGGTGATGCGCCAGCGATTCGCCTTGCCGATCGCTTGCGTGAGCTGCCGTTCCGGGTTGCGTGGCTGAAAACGGGCACACCACCGAGACTCGACGGCAAAACGCTGAACCTCGAAGTCATGGCGGAGCAGCCGGGCGACACGCCGGCGCCGGTGTTTTCGTTCATTGGCGAACGTCGCGAGCATCCCGAGCAGGTGTGCTGTTACCTCACGAAGACCTGCGAGGAGACCCACGACATCATTCGTGGCTCGCTCGACGAATCGCCGATGTACTCGGGCATGATCGATGGTGTCGGACCGCGTTACTGCCCATCCGTCGAAGATAAGATCGTGCGCTTCGCCGATAAGACATCGCACCAGATTTTCGTCGAACCCGAAGGCCTGAACACGGACATTGTTTATCCGAACGGCATCTCGACGAGCCTGCCACACGAGACCCAGGTGCGCTTCGTGCGTTCGATCCCGGGGTTCGAAAACGCGCGCATCACGCAGCCAGGCTACGCGATCGAGTACGACTACTTCGACCCGCGCGATCTTCGGCCAACGCTCGAGACGAAACACATAGGCGGTCTCTATTTCGCGGGCCAGATCAATGGCACCACGGGTTACGAAGAGGCCGGGGCGCAGGGATTGCTTGCCGGAATAAATGCCGCACGGCAAGCATTCGGCGCCGAGAGCTGGTTCCCGCGTCGCGATGAAGCGTATCTCGGCGTTCTCGTCGACGACCTGATCACGCGGGGCGTCAGCGAACCGTATCGCATGTTCACGAGCCGCGCCGAGTACCGCCTGACGCTCCGCGAAGACAACGCGGACGAACGACTGACGCCGATCGGCCGCGATCTCGGGCTGGTCGAGGATGAGCGCTGGTCGCTTTTCGAACAGAAGCACGCAGCGATCGCGGCGGAGCAGGCGCGCGTCGACGGCATTCTCGTGCGCCCGGACGAGGTCACTGAAGCCGACCGGGGCATACTTGGCCAGGCATTGCAGCGTGAGGGCACAGCGGTCGACCTGCTGCGCCGCCCGCAACTCGGCTACGCGGATGTTACGGCGCTATCGATGGTTGGCGACATGAATCGCGTTGCGCTCGCGACCGAGGAGCAATGCGAACAAGTCGAGCTGGCCATCGAAGTGCGCGCCAAATATGCGGGTTACATCGACCGGCAGCAGCGCGAGATTGCAAAACACGCGAAGCAGGAAAAGCTGCGCCTGCCGGCCGATCTCGACTACGAGCAGGTGGACGGCCTGTCGCACGAAGCACGCCAGCGCTTGCAGTCATCGCGCCCGGCGACGCTCGGGCAGGCCTCGCGACTTGAAGGCATGACGCCATCGGCCGTATCGTTGCTACTGATTCATCTGAAGAAACGCCATCTCGCCAAGACCGCCTGACCCGGACGCGCTATGAAACTCATTCGACTGCTGCTGGTGATCGTTGTATCGCTGGCCGCTATTTCGTTGCTCGTCGTATCCTGCAACGGCTCGCAACAACCGCCCGACGGGCGGTCGATCCTGAACCGCGCGCTGTCCACCGAACCGGAATCGCTTGACCCACAAAAAAGCCGCAGCGTGCAGGCGGCCGACGTGCTGCGCGATATTGGTGAGGGCCTGGTCGCTTATTCCGCGTCAGGTGAACTCATTGCGGCTGGCGCGGTGAGCTGGGACGTTGCCGACGACGGGCTTACCTATACTTTTCATTTGCGGCCCGAGTTGCGCTGGTCGAACGGCGACCCTGTCATCGCGCAGGATTTCGTATTCGGTTTGCGGCGACTGGTCGATCCGGCGACGGCGGCGTTCTATGCGGCGGAGCTTGGCAGCGTGGTCAACGCTGCGGCGATTGTGGCGGGTGACATGTCGACGACCGAGCTCGGCGTGGAGGCTGTCGATGACCACACGCTGCTCGTTTCGCTCGTGCGGCCGACGCCGTATCTGCTAAGCCTGTTGACTCACCCGAGCACCTTCCCGGTGCACGGTGGCTCATTCGAGCAGCACGGTGATGCATTTGCGAGGGCCGGAAATCTGCTGTCGAATGGCGCGTACGTGCTTGTGGAGTGGTCACCCGGCTCGATTATCGAGCTCCATCGCAACCCGCATTACTGGAACAATGAAAACACGGCAATCGACGTTGTGCGCCATCACATCGTGACGCAGGAAATGGCGGAACTCAACCGTTATCGCGCTGGCGAACTGCACACGACCAGCTCGGTTCCGCCGGACAACTTCGCGCAGATAAAAGCGGAATACGCGGATCAGTTGCATATTGCGCCGACGCTCGGCGTTTACTACTACGGCTTCAATCTCACCCGGCCGCCGTTCAAAGATAACCCGGCGCTGCGGCAGGCGTTGTCCATGGCGATCGACCGCGAGGTGCTCGTCGAAAAAATCACGGGCCGTGGTGAGGCGCCGGCCTACAGCTGGGTGCCACCCGGGACAAATAACTATGAGCCACCGCAACTGTCGTTTGCCGACCTGAGCCAGGACGAGCGCAACGCGCTGGCGCGGAGCCTCTACAAGGAGGCGGGATACAGCGACGAAAAACCGCTGCGATTCGAATTACGTTACAACACGTCGGATACGCAGCGGCGAATCGCGCTCGCAGTGCAGTCGATGTGGCGCGAGATCCTCGGCGCCGAGGCCAGGCTCGTCAATGTCGAATTCCAGGTGTTGCTGGATCAAATGCGTGAGCGCGAAATCACCGAGGTTTTTCGCTCGAGCTGGTTCGGTGATTACAACGACGCGAACACGTTTCTCGCCATCATGCAGAGTGATAGCGCTGCAAACATGCCGGCTTACACCAACGACCACTACGATACGCTCATGGCGACGGCCAGTGACCAACTCGACCTCGACAGGCGTCGGCTGTACCTGGAGGAGGCCGAACGTGATTTTCTGGCCGACCACGCGGTGATCCCGCTGTATTTCTACGTCAGCAAAAGTCTCGTCAGCCCTGAAGTCAGCGGCTGGGAAGACAACATCCTCAATTATCATTACAGTCAGCACCTGAGTCTCGACGCGACCGAATAAGTTTCGCGCCAACCACGGAATCACGCTTTGCTGCGATACACGTTGCGTAGATTGCTGGGGGCGATCCCGACGCTACTGTTGGTGATCGTTCTCGCGTTCCTGCTGGTGCATGCAGCGCCGGGCGGCCCGTTTGACGACCAGCGCGTGCTACCCGCGGAAATTGAAGCCAACATCGCTGCTGCCTACCATCTCGACGAACCACTGCACCAGCAATTCCTGCGCTACCTGGGCGGCGTGGTTCGAGGGGACTTCGGGCCGTCGTACAGCTACCGGGATTACACGGTCAGCGAACTCATCGGCCGTTCGTTTCCGATATCGCTGCAACTTGGCGTGCTGGCAATCCTCCTGGCAACCACTATTGGAGTTATGACCGGCATCGTTGCCGCGCTGCGACAGAATTCGCCGCTCGACAAAGTCGTGATGGGTTTCGCAATGACGGGCATCTCGATACCCGTGTTTGTCATCGCACCCGTTCTGGTGCTGTTTTTCGCCGTCAAGCTGCAATGGCTGCCGGCAAGCTGGACCGGCAGCCAGGGGAGTTCGCGCCTGTTGCTACCGGTGGTGTCCCTGGCGCTGCCACAGATCGCATACGTCGCGCGGCTGACCCGAGCAAGTCTCATCGACGTTCTGTCGAGCGACTTCATTCGCACGGCGCGTGCGCAAGGACTTGGAACGGCGACGATCATTCGTTACCACGCGCTGAAACCGGCGATGTTGCCGGTGTTGTCGTACATGGGCCCCGCCGTCGCGGCCGTATTGACCGGTTCTGTCGTTGTGGAAGAGATATTCGGCATCCCGGGCCTCGGGCAATTGTTCGTTCGTGGCTCGCTAAATCGCGACTACACACTGGTTCTCGGTGTCGTTGTCTTCTATGCGTCGCTGATCGTTGCGCTCAACCTGATCGTCGACCTGCTGTACGGCGCCATCGATCCGCGAATACGTCGCCGATGAGTACGCTCGCGAAAGCCGTGGCGCATATGCGGTCGAGCAAGACCGTGATGATGAGCGGTGGCACGCTCTGCGCAATCGCACTCGTGGCACTGATCGGACCGTGGGTCAGCCCGAACGACTACATGACAACTGACTTCGACAGGTTGCTGCATTCACCGACGTTCAATTCGATGAGCCTGTTCGGAACCGACGACCTCGGCCGCGATCTTTTCGTACGCACGATGTTGGGTGTGCAGGTGACGCTGGTCGTGGCGATCGTCGCGAGCGTCGTCAGCCTGGTCATTGGCGTGCTCTACGGTGCTACGGCAGGCTATGTCGGTGGTCGCGTCGACGCGGTCATGATGCGCTTCGTCGACACACTGTACGCAATGCCATTCATCTTCTTTGTAATCCTGCTGCTCGTGGTATTCGAACAGAACTTCCTGCTGATCTTCGTCGCGATCGGCGCGGTCAACTGGCTCGACATGGCGCGCATCGTGCGCGGCCAGACACTGAGCCTGCGGGAAAGGGAATTCGTCGACGCGGCGAGACTCATTGGCGTGTCAACGCCACGAATCATCATTCGACACATCGCACCGAACCTGCTCGGCGTGGTAATCGTCTACGTAACGCTGACGATTCCCCAGGCGATACTCATCGAATCGTTTCTCAGCTTTCTCGGGCTTGGCATCCAGGAGCCGCAGACCTCACTCGGTAATCTTGTCAGCGGCGGCGTGCTGCAAATAGAAAACGCGTCGTGGATGTTGCTGATACCGGCAACGTTGCTCGCAGTAATTTTGCTGTGCTTCAACTTTCTCGGTGACGGTATGCGTGACGTATTCGACGCAAGGCGGTCACGATGAGCCTGCTCGAGATCAACGGACTCAGCATCCGCTACGCCGACATCGACGTTGTGTCCGGGCTGTCGTTTGCTGTCGACACGAGCGAATCGGTCGGGCTCGTCGGAGAGTCGGGGTCGGGCAAGACACAGACGGCACTGGCGATCCTGGGGCTCTTGCCGCGCACTGCGACGGTGAGCGGCAGCATTACGCTGGACGGGCAGGAGATCGTCGGGGCAGATGATGGCGCGATGAACGCGCTGCGCGCAGAACGTGTCGGTATTGTGTTCCAGGATCCGATGCAGGCGCTGAATCCATACATTCCGATCGGCGATCAGTTGCGCCGCATCCTGATTCAGCATGGCATAGCCAACGGCAGCGACGCGGACCAGCGTGTCATGCACATGCTTCATCGGGTCGGCCTGCCGGACCCGGCGCGACAGTTCAGGGCTTACGCGCACCAACTCTCGGGTGGCATGCGACAGCGCGCGATGATCGCGTCAGCCCTTGTTGCATCGCCGGACCTACTGATCGCCGATGAACCCACGACGGCGCTCGACGTTACGGTGCAGGCGCAGATACTCGACCTGCTGGAGCGTATTCGGGATGACACCGCCCTGTTGCTGATCACGCACGATCTCGCCATCGTCGCCGGACACTGCGAACGCATGCTGGTGTTGCAGGACGGTAAGCTGATCGAAGAAGGCAAGACCCGCAAGCTGTTCTCCGCTCCGGTGGCAGCACATACGCGCGCGATGATCGAGGCTGCGCCGCGCGTCGATACGGCCGCTTCACCACAGCCGGTGGGCGGAGAGCCGTTGCTCGACATCGACAATGTGTCTGTCAGTTTTCAGGAGCGCGGCCGGCAGCTGCAGCTACATGCGGTCCAGGACATCGACCTCGAACTGCGTGCGGGAGAGACCGTCGCTGTCGTCGGCGAGTCGGTCTCCGGTAAGTCGACGCTCGCGCGCTCAGTGGTGGGGCTGATCTCGATGCGCACGGGCCGGGTCGTATTTTGTGGCAAGGACATTGAAGGGCCGGTGCAGTCAAGGGCAATTGAAACGCGACGAGACCTGCAACTCGTCTTTCAGGACCCGGCCGGCTCACTCGATCCGCAAATGCGGGTCGAGCGCATCGTCGCCGAACCACTGGCGGTTCATGCGCCGGACCTCGATGCCGAGGCGCGCAAAGCTCGCGTTGTTTCCATGCTGGAACGGGTGGGGTTGAGCGATGAGTTCATGCCGCGGTTTCCGCATGAGCTCTCGGGCGGCCAGGCGCAGCGTATCGCGATCGCACGCGCATTAATCGTCAATCCGAAGGTGCTGGTGTGCGACGAAGCTGTCGCGGCCCTCGATGGCTCGGTGCGCCGGCAGATACTGGCGTTATTAAGAAAGGAACAGCAGCAAACGGGTCTCGCGATTATTTTTATCTCGCACGACCTCGCCGTGGTGCGGTCGATCAGCCATCGCGTGCTGGTTGTCTATCTCGGCAGGCTCGTGGAGCTGGCGGACTGCGAGCACATGTTCATACAGCCGAGGCACCCGTACACACGCGCGCTGCTCGACGCAGTTCCCGTGCCGGACCCACTGGCGCCAGGTGGGCGGCTGTCGGTCAAAGGCGAAGTGCCGTCGATTCTCGAGCCGCCATCAGGGTGCGCATTTCATCCGCGTTGCGGTTTTGTGCACGCACGCTGCAAGACCGAGTTGCCACGCCCGCGTACGGTCGGCGGCACACGCGTTGCGTGTCATCGCGCCGAGGAAATTTAGTAGGGTCGAACCGCACTAAAATGCCGGCATTGGCAACGGCGCGCCATTGACGGTGAGCAGGCCCTTTGTGTACTTGGCCCGCATCTCGTAAACGTCACCGTTCTTCCTCAGGAAGCCCATGCCGACGATAGCGCCCGCCTGCGGGTTCATCACCATTGCCATGTCGACGAACTCGGTCGCCACCTTGAGCTCCGCTTCTGCGTCGAGGCCCATAAGAATCGACGTCCATACGAAGTCGTCGATGTCGGAGCCCGCCAACGTAAAACGCATTGTCGACGTAACCGGCCCCTGCGGCAGATCGAAGTCGAACTGGTCGAAGTGGATTTCGAAACCTGCAGCGGCGAGCTGCTGCAGATCGTCCTCGACGAGCGGCAACAACTGTTGCGACGATATGTTGTCATCGACAGCTTCGAGCGTGTGTACCAACCTGGCTGCGGTGGCGCCGTCGATTCCCGTGTAGCGCAGCGCGATGGTAAGGCCCATCTCGCCATAACCGGGGACCGGGATGGCGCCGAGGTTCAAGGCCGCATCGCCATTCAGCCGTTCGCCGTCGATATGAGACGTACCCGTGAATGATAGCGGGCCGAAACCAACCATGTCCGCGCCGGCCTCCTCGATCGCCACGGATTCGACATACATTTCGACATTGCCGACGGCCATGCCGAATTTGCTGGGTGTCTGGTTGCCGGCAAACGTCGTCTTGCCGACAAGCAGTGTGTCGCTGTCTGCAATGATCGTGAATGAATCGATGAGACCATCGACAACCACGTCTTGCGATGACGGATCAGTCGTGACCTCTATGTCGACTTCGCCCCAGGTCGCCTTCGCTCCGGCGGACTCGTATGAACCGGGTTCGGCCAGGTACCGGGAAGCGGTTTCCCCGGTCAAGCCGATTTCAGAGTAAATCGTTCCGGGGAGCGGGAAGGTCTCGCCATCCGGATACTCGATGTGCATGGTCGATACGGCGCTGCCGAGGCCGGGCGCGAGCGAACCCTTGTCGCGAGCCATCGAGGCCACGGGGATCAGCCCATGGTCAAGGCGGGTATCGATGATGAGTGCCGGGAAACCGTCCGCGCCCTCTACGCCAATGAGGTCCAGCAACGCTTCTTGCACGGCTGGATCGCGAATTTCGACCCGGTGCTGGCCCTCGGAAGAAAACCAGCCGCGATCGAAGCGCTCCGAGGTAACGATGATGTCTTCACGCTTGTCAGCCGCCCATTGCAGGTTTTCGTCCACGGACTTCTCGGCGATGCGACCGACGATGCCCGGAGATATCAACACGATCAGTGCCACGACGACGAGCAAAATGACGATACCTTTTTTCACGACGGGTTCCTCGGATGGCGAATTGCGCGCCGATGCTAGCACGCTACTTGTCCAATACGTGGTACTACGTCTGGAATTCACCGCCGAGTGTCACTACCATAGCGGCCTCCGATGTCCCGGGTGTGGTGCCCGACCCACACAAGTCCAAGAGAAGACCTTGCCAAAGAACACGAAAATCGCCGTCGTCATAATGACCCTTGGCCTCAGTTGTGCATTGGCAGCGGCCGAGGGCAACGTGGAACGAGGTGAGAAGCTTGCGTATACCTGCCTCGGATGCCACGGCATCGAGGGCTACCGCAACGCGTATCCCTCCTATCGCGTGCCGAAGCTCGGCGGCCAGAAAGCAGCGTACCTGGCAACGGCGATCCAGGGCTATCGGGACGGCACGCGCGCACACCCGACGATGAAGGCGCAGGCGTCGAGCCTGAGCGACCAGCAGATTGAGGATCTGGCCGCGTATCTGGCGAGCATAGGCAATTCGACGGTCGCGGCTGGCGGTTCGAACACGACCGGCATCGAGGCGATGGCCACCTGTGTCGCCTGTCACGGGCAGAATGGGATCAGCGTGTCGCCAACCTGGCCGACGCTTGCGGGGCAGCACGAGGATTATCTCTTGCACGCGCTCAACCAGTATCGTGACGGCACACGCACAGATACGGTCATGAGCCAGATGGCGGCGGCGCTCTCCGACGACGACGTCGAATTGCTGGCAGATTATTTCTCGCACCTGGAAGGACTCGAAACCACGGTCGTGGAATAATTGCCGGCAGGCTTCAGGCAGGAGCAGAAATGCCGCAACAGATGGCGCAAACGACCGACGTTGGTGACGGCATTGTCGCCATCGACACCCAGTACATTCGGCCGCTGCTCGATGCAAGCCATCTGATCGTCGCCGATGGCCGTGCCGCTTTCGTCGATACGGGCACCAACTTCAGCGTACCGTTTCTACTTGATGCGCTGCGGCAGCAAAACCTCGACATCGGGGACGTCGATTACCTGTTTTTGACCCACGTGCATCTCGACCATGCCGGCGGCGCCGGTTTGTTGATGCGAGAGCTGCCGAATGCGACCTGCGTTATTCACCCCCGCGGCGCAGCACACATGGCCGACCCAGAGAAACTGATTGCTGGCACCCAGGCCGTGTACGGCGAACGGCAGGCTTTCGAGCTGTACGGAAAGATCCTGCCCATCGAGGCTGACCGGATCGTCGCACCTGCCGACGAGGAGCGCTTCGAGTTCGGCGGCAGGCAATTGCAAATACTCCACACCGAGGGACATGCACGGCATCACTATTGCCTGCACGATGCGCAGTCGAGCGGCGTCTTCACGGGCGACAGTTTCGGCATTTCCTACCGTGAGCTGGACACGCCACGGGGAGAGTTCATTTATCCGACGACGACGCCGTCGCATTTCGATCCGGCCGAGGCGCACAAAGCCATCGATCGCATCATGAGCCTGGAGCCGGACAAGCTCTACCTGACACATTACAGTCGCGTGGATGATGTCGAGCGGCTGACCGGCGACATGCATGAGTGCATCGATGGTTTCGTCGCGATCGCGGAGCGCCATCGTGACGCTGCCGATCGCTCGGAGGCGATACAGGCAAGTATGTTGGAGTACCTGTCGGACAGACTCGTCGCTCATGGATACAAGGGCGATCGCGACGCAATGTGGTCGATCATTCAGGTTGATGTTGTACTCAATTCACAGGGCCTCGATGCCTGGTTGAGCTGGCTGGAGCGATAGCAATGAGCAGCACGGACGGATTTCGGGCATACCGGATCGATGAGCAGGACGGCAAGGTCGTGGCCGGGTTCCAGGAGCTGGCGATCGACGATCTCACCGAGGGCAACGTCGTCGTCAAGGTGAGCCATTCGACGATCAACTACAAGGACGCGCTCGCGGCTACCGGGGCCGGCAAAATATTGCGGCGTTATCCGCTCAATGGCGGAATCGATCTGGCCGGCACGGTCGTCAGTTCCGAGGACGAAGAGTTTCAGCCCGGCACGCGCGTACTCGTCAATGGTTGCGGACTCAGCGAGACGGTTGACGGCGGCTACTCGGAGTACGCGCGCATCGACAGTCGCAGCCTCGTGCCGATTCCCGATGGCCTCAATGCAGCACAGGCGATGCAGCTCGGTACCGCTGGCTACACGGCGGGTCTCGCAATTCATCGCATGGAGCAAAACGGTCAATTGCCCGAAAGCGGACCTGTCGTCGTCACCGGAGCGACCGGCGGTGTGGGCAGTATTGCGATCAACATGCTTGCCGGCCGCGGCTACGAAGTTGTGGCGGTCACGGGCAAGATCAGCGAGGAGCGCTACCTGAGAAATATCGGCGCGAGCCGCATCCTGCTGCGTGACCAGATTGATCTCGGTAAGCGGCCGATGGAGAAAGCGCAGTGGGCAGGTGCGATCGACAATCTCGGCGGCGACTACCTGGCCTGGCTGACCCGGACGATGGACTATGGCGGCAATATCGCGTCCATCGGGCTCGCGGCAAGCCCGGCACTCAACACGACGGTCATCCCGTTCATTCTGCGGGCGGTTTGCCTGCTCGGTATCAATTCGGTCGATACGCCACGTGCCCTGCGACTCGCTGTCTGGTCAAGAATTGCCGGTGACCTCAAACCGCAACACCTGGATGCGATCAGTGAGCAAAGCATCGACTTCGCCGAACTCCCGGAATATTTTCAGGCTTACCTCGACGGCACGGTGACGGGACGAACGATCGTCAAAATTAGTGACGACTGAAACAATCGCTCAACCATACGGCCTGCATATCTTTAGCCATTGGTCTATTTGGGAATGGGCCCTCCAGTAGTTTAGAATTCTGCCCCCACCGTTTTTAAGCGAGATTAAAAACGGCTCCATCAGGACCTCAAAGGACCCAGCATGAGTGCAGGAGCCAGATTCCGCGCGGCCGTGGAGGCTGAACGCCCACTGCAGATCGCCGGCACAATCAATGCGTTTGCCGCGTTGCTGGCCGAACGAGCGGGCTTCAGGGCGATTTACCTTTCGGGGGCGGGCGTGGCGAATGCGTCGTTCGGCCTGCCGGACCTCGCGATGACGACGCTGAACGATGTCTGCGAAGACGTTCGCCGCATTGCCTCGGCGACTGATACGCCCCTGCTTGTCGATATTGACACGGGCTGGGGAAGCGCATTCATGATTTCCCGCACGATCCGCGAAATGATCTGGTCGGGCGCGGCCGCCTGCCACCTGGAGGACCAGGTTGCCGTCAAACGCTGCGGGCACCGCCCCGGCAAGGCACTGGTCGAGAGCCGTGAAATGTGCGACCGCCTCAAAGCCGCCGCGGATGGACGTATTGACGATCAGTTCGTGATCATGGCGCGCACCGACGCCCATGCGGTTGAGGGACAACAGGCAGCAATCGATCGCGCCGCCGCGTACGTCGAGGCCGGTGCCGATATGATTTTCGCTGAAGCACTGACGACGCTCGACGAGTACAAGCAGTTTACCGACGCCATTCGCGTGCCAGTACTCGCCAACCTGACCGAGTTCGGCAAGACACCGCTTTTTACGGTGGACGAACTTGCGACGGTCGGGGTTGCGATGGCGCTTTATCCGCTAAGTGCGTTTCGTGCGATGTCGGCGGCAGCACTCGATGTTTACACGACGCTTCGCAAGGAGGGCACGCAGTCGTCGTCGATCGACGCGATGCAAACACGCATGGAGCTGTACGAGGTACTCGGATACCAGGCGTACGAGGACAAACTGGATGAGCTTTTTGCGGAGCAAGGATTGAATACAGGCAAGACTGAATGACCCGCGAGGGAAAGAGAGGAAACCATGGCAGCAGATAAAAAGACAGGCGGACTGGCTGGCGTCACAGCCGGCGAAACGCATTTGTGCACGGTTGGCAAAGAAGGCGCAGGCCTCACCTACCGCGGTTATGACATTTACGATCTCGCCAACAACGCGTGCTTCGAGGAAGTTGCACACCTGTTGTTGCATGACAAGCTGCCGACCCAGGCGGAGCTCGACGCGTACGTCGAGACCATCAAGGCGAATCGCGGCCTGCCCGATGCGCTGAAGACAGTACTCGAGATGGTGCCGGCCGATGCGCATCCGATGGACGTGCTGCGCACGGGCGTATCGTTCCTTGGAAATATCGAGCCCGAAGGCGATTTTTCGAACCAAAACAAAGTGGCCGATCGGCTGCTCGCCTGTATACCGTCTATGCTGCTTTACTGGCACCGCTTCCATGCTGACGGCGTGCGTATCGATACCGAAACCGACGACGACAGCATTGCCGGACATTTTCTGCACATGCTGCATGACAAACCGCCGAAAGAGCTTCATCGCAAGTCGCTCGACACGACACTGATTCTCTATGCCGAGCACGAGTTCAACGCATCGACGTTCGCCGGCCGCGTCATTACCGGGACGCTATCGGATATGCACTCCGCGGTGACGGGCGCCATAGGCGCGCTTCGCGGGCACCTTCACGGCGGCGCAAACGAAGCGGCGATGGAACTGATCTCGCAGTACGACACGGCTGAGGCTGCGATCAAGGGCATCCACGAGAAGCTTGCCAGCAAGGCTCTGATCATGGGCTTCGGCCATCGCGTCTACACGACCTCGGATCCGCGCAACTCGGTCAACAAGAGGATGTCGAAGGAACTCGCTGACGATGTCGGCAACACTGTCCTGTATCCGGTATCCGAGGCGATCGAAAAGGTAATGTGGGACGAGAAGAAGCTGTTCGCCAACGCCGACTTTTTTGCGGCAAGCGTTTATCACTTCATGGGTGTCCCTACGCACCTGTTCACGCCGATATTCGTTTGCTCACGCATTACGGGCTGGGCCGCGCACATCATGGAGCAACGTGGCGACAACAAACTGATTCGACCCGCGGCCGAGTACATCGGGCCGTCGCTGCAGGAATGGGTTGCGATCGAAGACCGATAAGCGCGAAAGGAACAACAAACAATGGCAGACATTGGTATTCGCTCGGCGAAACGCCCCGAATGGGACAAGGAACTGGCAGACATCGCCGACTATGTTTGCGATGCGGAAATCGATAGCGACATCGCGTTCGACACGGCGCACTACTGCCTCATGGATACCCTGGCCTGTGGTTTCCAGGCGCTCGATTACCCGGCGTGCACCAAGTTGCTCGGCCCGGTTGTGCCCGGCGCAACGCTGTCGGGCGGGGCTCGTGTGCCCGGTACCTCGTACGAGCTCGAGCCCGTCATGGCGGCGTTCAATATTGGCGCGATGATTCGCTGGCTGGACTTCAACGACACCTGGCTCGCGGCCGAGTGGGGTCACCCGTCAGATAATCTCGGCGGCATTCTCGCTGTCGCCGACTACCTGAGCCGCCAGAATCGTGCGGCCGGCAAGCCGCCGCTGACAATGCAGGACGTGCTGACCGCGATGATCAAGGCGCACGAGATCCAGGGCGTGCTCGCGCTGGAGAACAGCTATAACCGCGTGGGGCTCGACCATGTGCTGCTGGTGCGTGTTGCCTCGACGGCCGTGGTCACGCGCATGCTGGGCGGCGACCGCGAGCAGGTACTCAATGCCTTGTCGCACGCGTGGATCGATGGCGGGGCGCTGCGCACCTACCGGCATGCACCGAACACAGGGTCGCGGAAAAGCTGGGCTGCTGGCGATGCGACCAGTCGCGCCGTACGGCTTGCATTAATCGCGATGACCGGCGAAATGGGTTATCCGTCTGCCCTGTCGGCAAAGGTCTGGGGTTACTACGACGTGCTGTTCAAAGGTAACCCGTTCAGCTTCCAGCGACCGTACGGCAGTTACGTGATGGAGAATGTGCTGTTCAAGATTTCCTTCCCGGCCGAGTTTCACGCGCAGACCGCTGTCGAGGCGGGCATGACCCTGCACGAGACGGTGAAGGATCGCCTCGACGACATCGAAAGGATCGTCATTGAAACGCAGGAGGCCGGCGCGCGCATCATCGATAAAACCGGACCGCTCGACAATCCGGCCGATCGCGATCACTGCATTCAGTACATGGTGGCAATTCCGATGATCTTCGGTCACCTGACGGCGGCTGACTACGAAGACGACGTTGCAGGAGACCCGCGCGTCGACGCCTTGCGTGACAAGATGGAAGTGCAGGAAAACAAGCAGTTTACGAAGGACTACTTCGATCCTGACAAGCGCTACATCGGCAACGCCATTCAGGTGTTCTTCAAAGACGGCTCGAGCGCGGACCGTGTCGAAGTGAATTTCCCGATCGGTCATCGTGAGCGGCGCGAAGAAGGCATTCCGGTTCTGAAGCAGAAGTTCGTGGACAGCGTCTCGCCGAATCTCGCTGAAGGCCAATGGTCGCAGCTGGACGCCTTGTGCGCGGACCGGGAGGCGCTTGCCGCGACAGCGGTCGACGACTTCGTGGCATTGCTCGTGGCTTGATTCGAGCTGTGGGAGCGCGCCCCGGCGCGCGATAATGTAGCGATGATTGTCGACGACATCCAGGAAGCGATCGATCAACTCGATCAGGAATTCCCTGCCAATGCCGCGGAGCAATTCGCTGTATTGCTCGATGAATTGCAGCGCTGGAATCGGAAGGTCAATCTCACGGCCATTCGTGATCCTTACGAAATGATCACCGGGCATTTGCTCGACAGCCTCGTGGCGCGACCGTTTCTCGACGGCGACTGCGTTCTCGATGTCGGTACCGGCGCTGGTTTTCCCGGCCTGCCGCTCGCGATCGTGGAACCAGGCCGCCACTTCGTGCTCGCCGACAGCAACAACAAGAAAATCCAGTTCGTTCGTCACGTGGTGGGAGTACTCGAACTGGGCAACGTCGAAACCGTGAGGTCGCGCACGGAGGACTATGCACCCGGCAATTGCTTTGATACCGTCGTTGCACGAGCTGTGGCAGGGTTGCCGAAGCTCCTGGAAATAGCAGGACACCACGTTGGAGAGGGCGGGGTGTTCGTAGCCCTTAAAGGGCGCTATCCGGCGGAAGAAATACAACAATTGCCCGCCGACTGGAATTACATGGTCACCGAACTCTCGGTGCCGGGGCTCGACGTGGGTGCCCGGCATGCTGTGCTTTTGCGAAGGGTCTGAGAATGGCGCGCATCATTGCGGTCGCGAATCAAAAAGGGGGGGTCGGCAAGACGACGACGTGCGTCAACCTGGCCGCGTCCCTCGCGGCAACGCAGCGACGCGTGCTGCTCGTGGACATGGATCCACAGGGCAACGCAACGATGGGTTGCGGCATCGACAAGCGGGAAGTCGAGTATTCGTCTTGCGAAGTGCTGCTCGGGGAAGCGAGTGCCGCAGACACTATCGTATCGGCGCCCCAGGGCGGCTTTGCGGTCCTGCCCGGCAACGAAGACCTGACGCTCGCAGAAGTGAATCTCCTGCAGGAGATCGGTCGCGAGATGAAGCTGCGCAAGGCACTGGCGCCGGTCGCGGGACTCTATGACTACGTGCTGATCGATTGTCCGCCGTCGATCAACATGCTCACGGTCAATGCGTTGACGGCTGCTGACGGCGTACTGATACCGATGCAATGCGAGTACTACGCGCTCGAAGGTTTAAGCGCACTGCTGAATACGGTCGAGCAGGTGCGCGAGAGCGTCAACCCGGACCTCGAGGTGTACGGTATCCTGCGGACGATGTTCGATCCGCGCATCAACCTGTCAAACGAAGTATCGATGCAACTGATCAAACACTTCGACAAGAAGGTATTTCGTACCTGTGTGCCGCGCAACATCCGGCTTGCCGAGGCGCCGAGCTTCGGTCTCCCGGCGCTATTGCACGACCGTTCGTCACGTGGCGCCATCGCATACCTTGCGCTGGCCGGCGAGATACTCAGGCGCGAAGATGCGCGGGTGGCGCAGGCGGTTTGATGGACGGGCCTGGAATTAACTGATGAATGCAAAGAAAAAACGACTGGGCCGGGGCCTCGATGCGTTGTTGTCGAAGCCGGTCGCGGACACCGCGGCTGTGACGGGGGTGGACAGCGAGCACCCGTTGAAACAGATACCCCTGGATCTGCTGCAGCGCGGCCAGTACCAGCCGCGAATCGATATCCGCCAGGACTCGCTGGAAGATCTGGCGAACTCGATCAGGGCGCAGGGGGTCGTACAGCCGATCGTTGCGCGTCCCATTGCCAGGGCCGGCGAATCGCAACGATATGAAATCGTCGCAGGTGAGCGCCGCTGGCGTGCGGCACAAATGGCCGGCCTCGACGATATCCCGGCCATCGTTCGGGACATTCCCGACGAGGGCGCCATCGCGATGGCCCTCATCGAGAACATTCAGCGTGAAGACCTGAACCCGCTCGAGGAAGCGCGCGCGCTCGATCGGCTGATACGAGAGTTCGAGCTGACACACGCTGACGCCGCGAAAGCGGTCGGACGGTCACGCGCGTCCGTCAGCAACTTGCTGCGATTGCTGGACCTGTCGGACAAGGTGAAACCCATGCTCGAGGCCCGACAGATCGAGATGGGACATGCGCGGGCGCTGCTGTCGATCAGCGATGCTGTGCAGCAGTACGATGCGGCACGGCAGGTCATCAGGAACGGCCTGTCGGTGCGCGAGACAGAGCGCCTGGTCAAACGAATGCAGAGCGCCGGCGACACCGGGCCGGTGAAAAAAGCGGCAGGTGTAAATGCCGACATTCGCCGGCTCGAGGTCGAGGTGTCGGAGAAGCTGGGCGCCAAAGTCAGTGTACAGCACACGCAAAAAGGCTCTGGCAAGCTTGTTATCACCTACAATAGCCTCGATGAACTCGACGGCATCCTGAAACACATTCGCTAATCTCTGGGACTATTCATATGGTCGTAACAAAGGTCATTTTTCGTTGCCTGCTATTGCTGGCTATTTTCGTAAGCCCGCTCGCACAGGCGAACGCGATTGACGAAATCCTCGAGCGCGGCACGTTGCGTGTCGGCATCGCCGAATTCGTCCCTTGGGCCATGCCGGCGAAGCGCGGCGGGCATGTGGGCCACGACGTCGACCTCGGTGTCAAAATCGCCAAAGACATGGGCGTGCGTGCGGAATTCAAGGTGTACGAGTGGAAGGACATTATTCCGGCGCTGGAGGCGGGTGAGGTCGACATGATCGCAGCCGGAATCGTAGTCACGCCGCAGCGTGCGCTGCGCATTACGTTCAGCCAGCCGGTCGCGTTGTCCGGTGCCGGGATGGCGACCAATACCCACATGACCAGGGACATCGAGAATCTGGAGCAACTCAACGACCCGGATATCGTGATCGCCACCATTACCGACACGTTTACCGAGGGCGTTGCCCGCTCGATCTTTGACAAGGCGGAAATTCACTCACACGGCAACAAAGATGATGCGGAAAAGGAAATCCTCGAGGGCCGCGCACACGCGTACATTTCCAGCCTACCGGCAGTACAGTTCCTGGTAGCGAATAACAGCGACGCAATTGATTTGCCGTTGAGCGATCCGCTCGTCGGTTGGGCCGAGGCATTGGCCGTGCAAAAAGGCGAGCAGCAATTACTGAACTTCCTCAACGCCTGGATAACGGCGCACAAGGCCGACCGTTGGCTCAACAGCACGCGCGAGTACTGGTTCGAATCGCTCGAATGGACGAAAGACGTGAAACGCTGATGCACTGCCTCCGCGTCGTTGCCGGTGTGACTGTGGTGGTCGCCATGTCCTGGGCGGCGTTCGCGAATGCACAGGTGGCCGGCGCGGATAACGAGTCGGAATCCGACGAACCTGGCGCGCCTGCTGCGGCCAATGCGGAAGCACCGACCGAAATTCCGGAGGAGCTGCTGGAAAGCCGCGTCATGGAAGAAATCGAGGTCGTTGTCGGCCCCCAGGGCCAAACCGCATTCGACCTCGAGATGCAGCGCCAGGCACTCATGCAAGAGGCCGTCTACGCCGAGATGCGCATGCGCGAGCGTCGCAGGGAAGAGTTGGCCTGGCGGCAGGAGGACCGCGACCTGCAGACCCCGGAGTCACGTATCAAGTGGGGTTACAGCCCGCAGGCCGAGCAACGCATGCGTCGCGAAAACGAATTTATGTACGACTTGCCGATCGACCAGACCAAGCCCGCGACGTTATTCCGCGTCGAATTCTGAATCCGCGCAACAGCCCGGAAACTCAGGCAACCTCTTCGTTATTATCGGCAGCTGTGGCGGAGTAGGCCTTGCGAACGATATGTGGCAGAACGGCCTCCGAGATCAGGAAGCCCTGCAACTTGTCGCAGCGGATGGTCTTGAGGAATTCGAAGGTTTCCTGATCTTCGACACCCTCGGCGCAAACGGACATGCCCAGGTTGTGCGCGAGGCCGGTGACTGCGGCGAGAACATGGCGTGCCACTTCGTCGTCTTGCGCTCGTTTCAGAGCTGAAGCGTGAACCTTGATTTCGTCGAATGGCAGTTGCTCCAGCATTCCCAGCGACCTGGCAGCGACCTTGAAATTGTCCAGGCAGAGGCGAAAACCCTTTTCACGCAGGCGCTTGATCGTCTGCAGATGCGGCGCGTCCGGATCCACGACGTCCTGTTCGACAACCTCGAAGGTGAAGCTCCCGCACTCGGCACCGTGCTCCTGCACCATCGCAGCATAGTCTGCTGCCAGGCCCGTCCGAGACAGCTGGCTCGACGCAAGGTTGACGCAGACATCCAGTCCGAGGTCCTGTTCCCGCCACTTGCCGATCTGGGTGGCCGTCTTGCGGATTACGAACTCGGTCAGACGCGGCATCATGTCGAATGCCTCCACCTCTGGTAGGAACTCGAGCGGTCCGAGCAGGCCCCTCTCGGGATGCAGCCAGCGAACCAGCGCCTCGGCTTCGCGCGTTTGCCACTCGGTACCGGAGCCTCGCTCGACTTTGGGCTGGTATCGCACCACGAATTCGAAGTTATTGAATGCCTTGTCAATTTCCGCGCGCGTGAACTGCAACATGCGACGCCGGCAGCGCTTCACGGCGTCTCCCAGCTTGAAAGCGTCGAAGTTGCCGCCCAGCCACTCGAAGTTGGTGAATTCCAGCAACGTATCGTTGAATTCGCGATCGGAGGCCTGGCTCACCGCAGCACGGTCAGCCGCAATGATCAGGCCGAATGGCGAACGGCCGATCTGCGCCTGCAGTCGCCTGAGCATGTCCATCGACAGGTCGTCCTTGCCGAGCATGACGATGCGCCGCATCGGCCCCTTCATCATCACGGAAAAGGCTTTGGGGCTGTCGAAGTGGCTCAGCGACAGGCTCAAATCGCGCGCGACGTCGCGAATGCTTTTGGCGCCCCGCAGGGCTTCGCTCGCAATCAACAGCATTGTTCTTTCCCGACCATTTACAGCCCCTTTATAACCCCGATTGAAAGCCGCAAACGTGCGGCATGTCGCATTGCGGCAATTTCCAGAATTGCCACTAATTCCCGGAAAAAACAAGGCACTTCGACAATCTTTTGAGGTGTTTTTCTGTGTTGCCATGCTAAGGGGGTGCCTCTATAATGCGCGAGCCCAAAACAGGCCCGCCTGAAATACCAAGAAATCGAGCGCCACACGCTGCCGGGAAGACCGCTGCAAGTGGCGTTTTTAGTGCCGGAGGCAAGTAAAAATGGACGAGCCCGCCACAGGCCGAGGCTCCAACATTGTTGTCACGGTCCTCGTAGCACAACTGGTCATCGGGACGGTCCTGGCCGCGTCGCTTTGGGGCGTCATTGGAGGCGTAGCAGGCTATTCGGCTTTACTCGGTAGCTTGACTTCGGTGATACCCAACGCATTTCTTGCAGCGCGGCTGGCAGTGCCACGTCGGGATCCCGGGGCTCACGCTCTGATCCGGGCGGCATATGTAGGCGAACTGGGAAAGCTGGCGCTGACCGTGCTGATGTTCAGCATCGTCTTCGTCATGGTACGGCCGCTTGCGGCCGGCGCCTTGTTCGCGGGATTTATTGCGGCGCAGCTGGTGACTCTTGCGGGGTTCCTGCTGCGTGACGCAGGACACGAAGAACTGGATACGGACAACAAGAATGGCGAGTGAAGGCGGACACGGCCCCCAGACCTCCGGCGACTACATTTCTCATCATCTGCAAAACCTGCAGGTCTGCAAGGATGAATCGGGCGAGTGGATCTGGAATCACTGCGCCGGTAACCCGATGGCGATCAATGTCGACTCGATGTTCTGGTCGGTGTTCCTCGGCATCATCTTCATTCTGATATTTCGTTCGGTCGCGAAAAAAACCTCGTCCGGCAAGCCGGGCAAGTTACAGGCGTTCGTCGAAATCATTGTTGGTTTCGTTGACAGTAGCGTCAAAGACACCTTTCATGGCACGAGCCGGCTCATCGCGCCGCTGGCGTTGACAATATTCGTGTGGGTCTTCTTCATGAACCTGATGGACCTCGTTCCCGTCGACTGGATACCGCTGATTGCGAGCGCCACCGGCATTCCGTACATGAAAGTTGTCCCGACTACCGACGTCAACATCACGTTCGGTATGTCGATCGCGGTTTTCGTGCTGATCATTTTTTATACGATCAAGAACAAGGGCGTCCTCGGATTTATCGGTGAGCTGACGTTGCATCCGATCGCGCCGCCGACGAAAGGTCTGGGGCTGATTGCGGCGCCGTTCATTATCGCCTTCAATTTCATTCTCGAGAGCGTCGCACTACTGGCGAAGCCGGTTTCGCTCTCCCTGCGACTGTTCGGCAACATGTTTGCCGGCGAACTGATTTTCATCCTTATTGCGTTACTGGGCGTCTGGCAATTGCCGTTGCATTTCGGCTGGGCCGTCTTCCACGTCCTGATCGTGACGCTGCAGGCCTTTATTTTCATGATGCTGACGATCGTTTATCTGAGCCTGGCATCGGAAACACACTGATTTACTAATTCAACATTTGGACCTAGTCCTCTCCAGGAGAAACTAATGGAAACTGTAATTGGCTTCACGGCGATTGCCGTCGCACTTCTGATCGGCCTCGGCGCCCTTGGCGTCGGTATCGGCATGGGCCTTTTGGGCGGCCGCTTTCTCGAAGGTGCCGCACGTCAGCCCGAACTGGCGCCGATGTTGCAGACGAAGATGTTCATCGTCGTCGCACTCTTGGACGCCGTCGCCATGATCGGTGTTGGTATCGCGCTGTTCTTCGCGTTTGCAAACCCGTTCATCGGACAGCTGCAGCAAGCGACTGGCGGTTAAGAAATACACCATTTGAGTGTCGTGGGAGCGCGCCCCGGCGCGCGATAGACGGTGCCAGGAGCATCACGTGGACATTAATCTAACTCTAATCGGCCAATCGTTCGCGATGCTCGTGTTCGTGTGGTTCTGCATGAAGTACATCTGGCCGCCGATCCTCAAAGCCATCGAGGAGCGCCAGGAGCAGATCGCTGATGGGCTCGCGGCCGCCGAGCAGGGCCAGGACAAGCTGGTTCGTGCCCAGGCTGAAGCTGACGAGATCGTCGTTGATGCTCGCAAGCAGGCGACATCGATTCTCGATCAGGCCCATGCCCGCGCCAACGAAATCGTTACCGAAGGTAAGGCGGGCGGCGTCAAGGAACGTGATCGTCAACTCGCAGCAGCGAAGGCGGACATCGAGCAGGAGTCGCACAAGGCGCGTGAAGAGCTGCGTGGCGAGGTCTCTGCGATCGCAATCGCGAGCGCCGAGAAAATTCTGCAGCGAGAGATCGACGGCACGGCGCACAAGGACATCCTGGGCAAACTGGCGCAGGAACTGTAAGCGGGCATGGCTGACAACAACACAATCGCACGGCCCTACGCACAGGCGGTATTTGAGCTTGCGAACGAAGCGGGCGTGCTGGCCGAATGGTCAGAGTCACTGCAGGTTGCGGCGCAGCTTCTCGGTAGCGGCGACGTCGCCAAATATCTGAGCGACCCTGCGTTCAGCGACGAACAGCGGCTCGAGTTCCTGACAGGACTTTTCGCCAAAGGCAAAGCGGCATTGCTGGCCGGTAAAGACAAACACGGCACGAACTTCCTGAAGCTGCTACTCGAATACGGTCGTGTTGCTGTGTTGCCTGAAATTGCCGAGCACTTCGAAGCGCTGAAGGCGGACATCGAAAATACGGTCGATGTAACCGTGACATCGGCAGCAAAGCTTAGCGCGGAACAGCAATCGGCCATCTCCAAGGCGCTGGCCGAGCGGCTCGGCCGCAGCATTCGGCTCGAGACGGAAATTGACGAAACCCTTATCGGCGGTGCGGTCATCAAAGCCGGCGATATCGTAATTGATGGATCACTGCGTGCCAGGCTCGAAGGCCTGTCCAACGCGCTGATCAACTGAAGAGGAAAACAACATGGCACTCAAAGCTTCTGAAATCAGCCAGCTGATTAAAGAACGCATCGAGAACTTCGAGGCAAGCACGGAAGCACGCGATGTCGGCACTGTTATCGCGGTTACCGACGGCATCGTTCGAATCCACGGCCTGGCCGACGCTCGCTACGGCGAAATGCTCGAGTTCCCGGCTAACACTTTCGGCATGGCGCTGAACCTCGAGCAGGACTCGGTCGGTTCGGTTGTCCTCGGTGACTACAAACACATCTCGGAAGGCGACACGGTCAAGACCACCGGCCGCATTCTAGAGGTGCCAATCGGCCGCGAGTTGCTCGGCCGTGTCGTCGATTCCCTCGGTAACCCGGTTGATGGTAAGGGCCCGATCGATGCGGAGAGTTCCGCGCCGATCGAAAAGGTTGCGCCGGGCGTTATCCAACGTCAGTCGGTTTCGCAGCCGGTGCAGACCGGACTGAAGTCCATCGACTCGATGGTTCCGATCGGCCGCGGCCAGCGCGAGCTGATTATCGGCGACCGGCAGACGGGCAAGACCGCCGTTGCGGTCGATACAATCATCAACCAGCGTGGTACCGGCATTAAATGCATCTATGTCGCCATCGGCCAGAAGGCATCCTCGATTGCAGGCGTTGTCCGCAAGCTCGAGGAAGAAGGCGCCATGGAGCACACGATCGTCATCGCTGCCGCCGCTGCCGACAGCCCGGCGATGCAGTACATCGCACCGTACTCGGGTGCCACGATGGGCGAGTACTTCCTCGACCACGGCGAAGACGCACTCATTATTTTCGACGACCTCACCAAACAGGCGTGGGCTTATCGCCAGGTTTCGCTGCTGCTGAGGCGCCCGCCGGGCCGTGAAGCCTACCCGGGCGATGTCTTCTACCTGCATTCGCGCCTCCTGGAGAGGGCGTCACGCGTGAACGCGGCGCACGTCGAGGAAGTGTCGGGCGGCAAGATCAAGGGTAAGACGGGCTCGTTGACGGCATTGCCGATCATCGAAACGCAAGCCGGTGACGTATCCGCTTTCGTACCGACGAACGTAATCTCGATTACCGACGGCCAGATCTTCCTCGAGACCGACCTGTTCAATGCCGGTATTCGTCCGGCCATCAATGCCGGCTTGTCGGTATCTCGTGTGGGCGGTGCGGCGCAGACCAAGATCATCAAGAAGTTGGGCGGCGGTGTTCGTCTTGCGCTCGCGCAGTATCGTGAGCTGGCGGCATTTGCTCAGTTCGCATCCGACCTCGATGCAGCGACCCGCAGGCAGCTCGAGCGCGGACAGCGGGTTACGGAGCTCATGAAGCAGAAGCAGTACACGCCGCTTTCGGTCGCCGAAATGGGGCTGTCGCTGTACGCCGTCAACGAGGGTTACCTCGACGAGGTCAGCGTCGAGAAGATCGTGGACTACGAGGCGGCGCTGCACGATTTCGCGCGCGCGAACAATCAGGACACGCTCGACTCGATCAATACATCGGGTGATTACGACGACGATATTGCCGCAAGCCTGAAGGGCATCTGCGACGAGTTTGCGCAAAAGGGTGCGTATTAGGGCAGTGACCCTCCGCATCTACACGATTAGATATGACAGCAAACGGACAGATTAGGACTTAGTTATGCCGGGCGAAAAAGAAATCCGCTCCAAGATCGCTTCTGTGAAGAACATGCAGAAGATCACGAGTGCGATGGAGAAGGTTGCGGCCAGCAAGATTCGCAAGGCGCAGCAGCAGATGGAAGAGTCGCGGCCGTATGCTCAGCGTATCCGGCGCGTCATCGGCCATCTTGCGCACGCGAATCCGGACTACAAACACCCGTTCCTCATCGAACGCGAAGTCAGCCGTGTCGGTTTCATTATTGTTTCGACGGACCGCGGGCTCTGCGGCGGCCTCAATGCCAATCTGTTCAAGACCGTAATCGGCGAGATCGCGAAGTGGCAGGGCGAGAAGGTCCAGGTAGACCTCGCGCTCGTGGGCGCCAAGGCGGTGCAGTTCTTCCGTCGCATGGGCGGCAACGTCGTCGGTACGGCATCACATCTCGGCGACAAACCGGCCGTGAACGACCTGATCGGCTCGATCAAGATCATGTTGAACAGTTACGCGGAAGGCAAGATTGATCGCTTGTTCCTGGTGCACAACGAGTACGTCAGCGCGATGAGCCAGGTGCCCGTTGTGGCAACACTCCTGCCGGTCAGCGCAATTGACCTTGGTGATGAATCGTTGCAGGCGCACTGGGACTACATATACGAGCCCGATGCCGGCGAACTGCTCGATGACGTGTTGACGCGTTACATCGAGTCGCAGGTTTATCGTGGCGCGGTTGAAAATTTCGCGTGCGAGATGGCCGCGAAAATGGTCGCGATGAAGTCGGCGACAGACAACGCGGGCGAAATTATCGATGGCTTGCAGCTGCAGTACAACAAGGCGCGGCAGGCTGCAATCACACAAGAAATTTCAGAAATAGTCGGCGGCGCGGCTGCCGTTTCAGGATAAGGACACTTAGCATGAGCACTGGAACAACTGTGCAGGTTATTGGCGCTGTCGTGGACGTTCAGTTCCCGGCAGGCCAGATTCCCAAGATCTACGACGCTTTGCTTATCGACGAAGCGGAAATAACGCTCGAAGTTCAGCAACAGTTAGGCGACGGCGTCGTCCGCACGATTGCAATGGGTTCATCGGAAGGCCTGAAGCGTGGCATGGCCGTTACCGACACGGGCGCACCGATTTCGGTGCCCGTGGGCGAGAAGACGCTGGGCCGCATCATGGACGTACTCGGCAAGCCAATCGACAATGCAGGCGACATCGGTGCGGAAAAGTCGATGCCTATTCATCGGCCGGCGCCGACCTACGAAGAGCAGGCGGCAACGACCGAGCTGCTCGAGACAGGTATCAAGGTCGTCGACCTGATCATGCCGATCTCGAAGGGCGGCAAGGTTGGCCTGTTCGGCGGCGCGGGTGTCGGCAAGACCGTAGCGCTGATGGAGCTGATTCGTAACATTGCGCACGAGCATTCCGGTTACTCGGTATTCGCAGGCGTTGGCGAGCGAACTCGCGAAGGTAACGACTTCTACCACGAGATGACAGAGTCGGGCGTCATCGACAAGGTATCGCTCGTCTACGGCCAGATGAACGAGCCGCCCGGTAACCGTCTGCGTGTTGCGCTTACGGGCCTGACGATGGCCGAAGCGTTTCGCGACGAAGGCCGTGACGTCCTCATGTTCATCGACAACATCTACCGTTACACGCTGGCCGGTACCGAGGTCTCCGCGCTGCTCGGCCGCATGCCCTCAGCCGTGGGCTACCAGCCGACGCTGGCAGAGGAAATGGGCATCCTGCAGGAGCGCATCGCGTCGACGAAGACCGGCTCGATCACGTCGTTCCAGGCGGTGTACGTACCGGCGGATGACCTGACTGATCCATCACCCGCAACGACGTTCGCTCATCTGGATGCAACGCTTGTATTGTCTCGCCAGATTGCCGAGCTCGGCATCTACCCGGCCGTTGATCCGCTCGACTCGACCTCGCGAATTCTCGACCCGAACATCATTGGCCAGGAGCACTATGACTGCGCACGCGGCGTGCAGGCAGTCTTGCAGCGTTATAAGGAACTGCAGGACATCATCGCGATTCTCGGCATGGACGAGCTGTCGGAGGACGACAAGCAAACGGTTACCCGCGCCCGCAAGATTCAAAAATACCTGTCACAGCCGTTCTTCGTTGCTGAAGTCTTCACGAACTCGCCCGGCAAGTATGTTTCCCTTGCCGAGACGATTCGCGGCTTCAACGGCATCGTCAATGGCGACTACGACCACATTCCCGAGCAGGCGTTCTACATGGTTGGCACGATCGACGAAGCGGTCGAGAACGCGAAGAACTTCCAGTAACAGGACGAGCTCATGGCCACGATTAAAGTCGACATCGTATCTGCAGAAGGCGAGATTCACTCCGGTGATGCGGTCATGGTGTTCGCGCCCGCGAAAATGGGCGAAGTGGGAATAGCGCCCCGGCACGCACCCTTGCTGACGGCGTTGAAGCCGGGCGAAGTGCGTGTTCAGGATACCGAGGGCAACGAGCATTTCTTTTACATCACGGGCGGCATGCTCGAGGTGCAGCCACACGCTGTAACCATACTTGCGGATACGGCCCTGCGTGGCGAGCAACTCGATGAGGCGGCGGCGCTGGCCGCCCAAAAAGAGGCTGAGCACGCGCTCGAAGGCGCATCGGAAGAAACCGATGTCGCCCGCGCGCAGCAGGAGCTGGCCGAGGCACGTGCGCGCTACCGGGCCGCGCAAAAGCTCAAAGGAAAAAAGTGACGCAGGAAAAGTAGGGTCAGACCCTACTTTTCCACAATGGTAGCGTTCCAAGCCGGTCCTTCATTTCCACCGGGTTACCTTCACTGTCGACAAGACCGCGCGGCGGATCGAATTCCTGTGTGAGCGGCGTGACTATCAGCATGGTGACCAACGCTGCGGTGAGACCGATGAAGTCGGCCGGTAATGCCGGCGCAGAGAAGAGCGTAAATATCCACGCAAACAGTCCTGCACTCATTGCTGACAAGGCCCCGGTGCGATTGGCCTTCTTCCACCAAACGCCGAGTATGAACGGCACGATAATCGCCGCCATGCCGAGGATGTTCGCATCGAGTATCAGGTCGAAGACGACCTGAATCTTCAGTGCCACGACGATGGATATGACGCCAAAGGCAGGAATCGAAATACGCGCTACGAGTAAGCCGAGTCTCATTGAAGCATCGGGCCTGATCAGCGGCAGTACATTGTTGGCGACCAGGCTGGCACAGCCGAGCAGGGCGCTGTCTGCCGAACTCATTATGGCCGCGAGCAGCGCACCGACGAAAACGGCAACAGCGATCGGGTGCAAATGCTCAATGGCAAGCGTCGGGACCAATGCCTCGGACTCCTCGAGGCCGGGCATGGTTACGCTTGCGATTATGCCGAGTAGCACCGGGATCATGCCGAACACCAGGTAGCCCAGGCCACCGAGGTAGAACGAGTTCTGCGCGACGCGCTCATCTTTTGCGGCGAAAGCCCGTTGCGCCAGCGGCTGCGCCGAGATGTCGACAAGCCCGAAGATGGCCCAGGCACGAAGATAGTTGAGCCATTGTTCGCTTGTGTTTTCGCCGGGCAGCAGTTGAAACGTGTCGGCAGAAAGCTGCGGGGCGATAGCGCTCCAGCCGCCGACGTCAATAAGCACCACAGTGAGCAACACCATGAGCCCCACGATGATAATTACCATCTGTAGAAAGTCGGTAAGAGCAACCGCCCACAGCCCTCCGACGGTCGTATAAATGAAGATGATGATGGCGCCACCAAGAATCCCTGCGATGAGCGGTACGCCGGTCAACGATTCGAATATCAGGCCGAATGCGACGAGCATCGCGCCAACCCACGCGATATTCGAGAAAAGAGTCGTTACGGTAATCGCCATCGCCGCAACCTGGCCATAACGTTGTGCCATGAAGTCTGCGACCGTGAGGATACGAAGCCGGCGAAACAGCCGGGCAAAAAAGAAGCCGATCAGGAACAGCGTGAGCGCTGCGCCCAGTGGGTCCGCGATAACGCCCAGCAGGCCATGGTCATACGCGGCGCCCGCGGCCCCCATCATCGTGCCACCGCCAAACCACGTGGCGACAATCGTCGTCGAGCAAAGCCAGATCGGGAGTCCGCGGCCTGCGACGACAAACTCCGTCACCGAATGTGTCTTCTTCGACGCGTAAAAACCGACGACGAGCATCAAGGCCAGATAAATGCCGACGCCGATAAAAATGGTGGTCTCTGTGCTCAAGCAGACTCTTTTGTTGGGTCAGGAGCGTTTCGCAGATTAGCACCAATTCGTGGCAACTACGTATGGGGTAGCTAACGCAGTGGGCAGACAATTTGCCGTGACGGACAACAAGAAAAGCGATGAACGCGCCGCACCACCTCGTCTATTGTCCCCGACAGACACCTACCTGCCTGGTCACGTCCGGTGTGTTCGACTCGATCGGTCATACACCACTGATACGGCTCGAGGGCGCAAGCGCAGCAACCGGCTGTAACATCCTCGCGAAAGCGGAACACCTGAATCCCGGCGGCAGCATCAAGGATCGCATCGCTCGCCACATCGTGCTCGAGGCAGAGAGGTGTGGCGATCTGCTTCCAGGTGCCACGATCATGGAGGTGACCTCCGGCAATATGGGCATCGCCCTCGCCATGGTTGGCGCGATGCGCCACTACAAGGTCGTGATTATCATGCCGAAAACGGCGAGCATCGAGCGTCGCGACATGATCGAGTCATTCGGCGCAGAACTCGAGTTCCTCGACAGCGGCAACGACATTCAGCGTGCGATACAAGAGACCAGGGAGATCGCCGCCGAGCGCAGCGACATGTTCCTGCCGCGGCAATTTGCGAACCCTGCCAACATCGAGGCGCACCGCACAACAACGGGTCCGGAAATTCTCAGGCAGCTGGATAGCGAGATAGACGCGTTCGTCATGGGCGTCGGTACGGGCGGCACCATCATGGGTGTGGGCCGTATGCTGAGAAAGGCCGGCAGCAGAGTCCGCATCGTTGCAGTCGAGCCCGATGAGTCGGCGGTCATGTCCGGCGGCACACCCGGCCGCCATGGCATCCCGGGCATCGCGGATGGCTTCATACCGGACCTCGTCGATCTTGACGAGATCGATCAGATCGTCAGGGTCAGCACGCAGGATGCGGTCGATGCGGCGCAGCGCCTGGGAAGCGATGAAGGCCTGCTGGTCGGCATCTCGTCGGGCGCCAATGTTCTCGCTGCGATGCGTGTTGCGGAGGAGCTGGGTCCCGGCCACACGGTCGTTACAGTGCTCTGTGACCGCGGCGAACGTTATTTCAGCATGAACGGGCAGCAAAAAATCATCAGCTGATCCTCAGCCCGACATCATTCGCTTTCCTGCCGGATCGGTAGCCTTGATGTTGGAGTTACCCGCCCCGGAGGAGGCCAGGATGAACAGGATTCCACGATTGGCCGGGCTGGGGGCATTCGCATGCGGCGCTTTGCTGGCAAGCGATGTCGCCCGGGCAGACGAAGAAATCGAGTGGGTCACCACATCACGCGGACGATACGAGGTCGCGATCGGAGCCCACAGTTGGCCGGGTCTTGCGGATTTACAGCCGCCCGGCGGTGGCAGCTTTGATGAAGTCGGTGTCAACCTGAGTTTTGCGGCACACTGGCCGGTCTGGCGTTTTGCCGGCAGTGAGTTGCTGGCCGGCGTCGATCTCGGCCTGTTCTCCAACGAGAGCGATATCCGGTTCCTGAGCGACGATGTCATCGCAAGGAACGGTTACCTGGTGCCGTCCATCAAATGGATGTTCGGCCGCAGGCATCGTTACTCGATCGATGCGGGGGTTGGCTACTATCTGTTGGACATCGCCGAGGTTGCCGGCGAGTACCCGGCCATCTTCGAGACGCAGCTCTGGGAGGAGAGTTCGGTCGGGGCCTACATTGGCGGCACCGTCGATTTCGCCGGCGGCTCCCCAACCAGGAGCCATGGCATCATGTTGAGTTTCAAGATCCACTTCGTCGACTTCGGCGCCGTGAACGATGAGGAAGCCGGGTTCCCGGCGACGCTGGGCCAGGATGCCGGCGATCTTAAAGGCCCCGTGCACATGCTGCAGATCGGCTACCGCTGGCGCTAGGACGGCCGCTATTCGAAAACGCACTTGCGGTATCATCCGCTGGCGTCATTCATGGAGGAAACCCTTTGGGATTGAGCGTTATCATCCTGGCGGCGGGACAAGGCACCCGCATGCGTTCCGATCTGCCGAAAGTGCTGCAATTGCTGGCCGGTGAGCCGCTGCTCGCACACGTCCTGGATTGCTTTCGCAAGCTCGGTGCGGATGATATCTGCGTCGTCTACGGGCATGGCGCAGACGAAGTGCTGGCGAGGTTTCCCGACGCCGACATTCGCTGGGCCCTGCAGGAACAGCAGCTGGGCACCGGTCATGCCGTACGACAGGCGATGCCGGGAACACCCGACGACAACCAGGTGCTGATCCTGTTCGGCGACGTGCCGCTGTTGCGGCCGGCGACGCTCGAGGCGCTCGTGAACGCCACAGGCGAGGACGAGCTGACAGTGCTGACCGTCGACATGGACGATCCGGCCGGCTACGGTCGCATCGTCAGGGACGGCGACAATGTATCGAGCATCGTCGAGGAAGGGGATGCGACTGAAATCGAAAGAGCGATTGTCGAAATCAACACCGGCGTAATGTTGTGCCATGGCGAAAGACTGAGGAAGTGGCTGACCGATCTCGACAACGACAACGCACAGAGCGAATACTATTTGACCGACGTGGTCTCGATGGCCGTTGCAGACGGCCTGATCGTGCACGGCATCAAGGCGCAGGAGCAGGTGGAAGTAATGGGCATTAATGACAAGAAGCAGCTGGCCGAGGCGGAGCGCGCACTGCAGGCACGCCTGGTCGACGAACTCATGGCGCAGGGCGTCGGTTTCGCTGATCCGGCACGCGTCGATATTCGCGGCAAGCTAACCTGCGGCAAGGACGTTTTCATCGACGTCAACGCCGTATTCGAGGGCGACGTGTCGCTCGGCGACGGTGTGCGTATCGAGTCGAATAACCTGATACGCGATAGTCACCTGGGCGCTGGCGTCATCGTACACCCGAACTGCCATATAGAAGGCGCAACTGCGAGTGATGATTGCGAGATTGGCCCGTTCTCGCGGCTGCGCCCGGGTGCGGAGCTTGGCAGCAACGTTAAAGTCGGTAATTTTGTCGAGATCAAGAAGAGCACGATTGCCGATGGCAGCAAGGTGAATCACCTGACGTATATCGGCGACAGCGACGTCGGCGAAGGCGTCAACGTTGGCGCGGGCACGATCACGTGTAATTACGACGGCGCGAACAAGTACCGGACGACTATCGGCGACGGAGCGTTTATCGGCTCCGGCGTCGAACTGGTCGCGCCGGTCGACGTCGGAAAGGGCGCCACGATCGGCGCCGGATCAACCATCACCAAGTCCACCCCGGACGATCAATTGACGCTCGAGAGAGCCAAGCAGACGACGATCAGGGGCTGGAAGAGACCCACCAAAAAAGAGTGATTTAACAATAGCTTAACCTGCTTCCCCTTGCGGCTTGCTCATTCTGGCGAAGTCATGCAAGCTGGCCGGCTGCGGCCGAATTTCCGGCCTGGAGCATCGTTTTATGTGCGGTATCGTCGGCGCCATTGCCGAAAGAAATGTCGTTCCAATATTGATGGAAGGCCTCAAGCGGCTCGAATACCGCGGCTATGATTCCGCAGGTATTGCCGTTGTCGAAGACGGCCGCATCACGCGGCAGCGACGAGCCGGCAAAGTGCAGGAATTGCAGAGCGCACTCGACGAGCACCCTGTACATGGCGTGATGGGCATTTCGCACACGCGCTGGGCGACGCATGGCGCACCGACTGAAGGCAACGCGCATCCGCACATGTCGGGTAGCGACGTTGCCGTCGTGCACAACGGCATCATCGAGAACTTCGAAGAGCTGCGCGAGGATCTCATGAAGCGCGGCTACGAGTTCGATTCCGAGACGGACACCGAAGTCATCGCGCATCGCGTCGCGATGCACCTTGCGGAAAGTGACGATCTGGTAACAGCGGTCAAAAAGACGATCGCAGAACTCGAAGGCGCGTATGCGCTCGTCGTCATGAGCCTGAAACATTCCGGTCAACTCATACTCGCTCGCGCCGGCGCGCCGGTTGTTGTCGGTCTCGGCATCGATGAGAACTTCGTCGCGTCCGACGTTGCCGCTTTGCTGCCGGTTACGAGGAAATTCATGTTCCTCGATGAAGGCGATGTGGCGCTTGTCGAACGCAAGAATGTCACCGTCTGGGACCGCGATGGTGTGGAGGTCAAACGCCCGGCCAAGGAAAGCGAACTCACGGCCGACGCTGCTGAGCGCGGCAACTTCCGGCATTACATGCAAAAAGAGATTCACGAGCAGGCCAAGGCTGTGGCACGCACGCTCGATGAGCGTATCGCCAATGGCAAGGTTCTCGATGCTGCATTCGGTCCAACAGCAATCAAGGCGCTCGACCAGGCGAAGGGAATTCACATCGTCGCCTGTGGCACGAGTTACCATGCGGGACTCGTTGCGCGCTACTGGATCGAACAGCTGTGCAGGATTCCGTGCACAGTAGAGATCGCAAGCGAGTATCGCTACCGCTCGCCCGTCGTTCCAGAGGGCACGCTATTCGTCACGATCAGCCAGTCTGGCGAGACGGCGGACACGCTCGCGGCACTGCGTGCGGCGAAAGAAATGAACTATGTGTCGACGTTGGCGATCTGCAACGTGCCCGAGAGTTCGATGGTGCGCGAATCCGATCTCGTCATGATGACGCACGCCGGGCAGGAGATCGGGGTTGCGTCGACCAAGGCGTTTACGACACAACTTGCCGCACTCGCTTTGTTGACGATCTCGATCGCCCGCCGCACCGGCCTCGATGCCGAGCAGGAACGCGAGCTCGTCGAACAACTGGCAGAGCTGCCCGGGCTCATCGAGCAGGTTCTGACGCTCGACGCAGCCATCGAAACGCTGGCCGAGCATTTCGTCGACAAACATCACGCGTTGTTCCTGGGCCGCGGTGTACAGAACCCGATCGCCATGGAAGGGGCGCTGAAGCTGAAAGAGATTTCCTATATTCATGCAGAAGCCTACGCGGCGGGGGAACTCAAGCACGGTCCGCTTGCGCTGGTCGATGAAGATATGCCGGTCGTTGCGGTTGCACCGGACGATGACTTGCTCGAGAAGCTGAAAGGTAATCTGCAGGAAGTGCGAGCTCGCGGCGGTGAGCTGTACGTGTTCGCCGATCCGCGCGTGCAATTTGGCGACCGTGTCGCCATTCACACGACACGCATGCCGGCGATGATTCAGGACTTCCAGGCGCCGATTCTCTACACAATTCCGCTACAACTGCTTGCGTATCATGTGGCTGTGTTGAAGGGAACCGACGTTGACCAGCCCAGAAACCTCGCGAAGTCCGTTACCGTTGAATAACAGGAGCACAGGAAGAATGCGTTTCGGTCAACTAACTGTTTTGCTTGCCTGGTTGGCGGTGCCCTTGCTGACTGTCGCACAAGAGCCGGCGGACATTCATCCGCTTCTTGCGACCAAGTATGGTCTCAACGTGGGAATATTTTTCCCGGAGCGCTCGTTCGAGATCGGTGTCGACGCGTCGCTACCCGGGATTGAAACACAGATTGATATATCCGAGCAGTTCAAACTGAGGTCCAGCGAGACGACGGAATCGCTCGAACTCGGGTGGCGCTTTGGCAAAAAATGGCTCATGCGTGGTCAGTACTTCACGGTCGGCGGTTCGAGGTCGGCAACACTCGATGAAGACGTCGTCTGGGGCGACTATACGTTCGGCGCCGGTACCGGAATATCCGGCGGGATGGATGTCACCATCACGCGTCTGTATTTCGGCTACGCTTTCGAGAGCGCGGATTATCATGAATTCGGTGTCGGCGGCGGGGTGCACCGGCTCGATATCAGCGGCTTTATTCGCGGCGTGGCTATCATCAATAATAATCCACCCGAGGTGACGGAGCGGCGCGTGTCAACGACCGGCCCTTTGCCCAACTTCGGTGGCTGGTACACCCGCTCCTTATCGAAGAATCTGGCGATTA
>Ga0255054_10000177_pt1 | contig 35747 bp, 32 predicted proteins | sample JV7_2_23_MG_FD_188634 | JGI IMG/M metagenome (GOLD analysis project Ga0255054, IMG submission 188634) | Seawater microbial communities from Jervis Inlet, British Columbia, Canada - JV7_2_23 | ecosystem: Environmental > Aquatic > Marine > Inlet | place: Canada: British Columbia | collected... | reverse complement strand
GTGCGGAGGAACGCATTGTTGATGCGCTCGATCATCTTCGGCACGGAATCCACCGGGTACAGGCTCTGGTCCGGATACATCTCACCAGCGCTGTTGCCGTCACCGGCGACCTGCCAGCCGGAGCAATAGATGGCCTTGAGACCTGCCTGAACTTCCTGAATTGCCTGGTTACCGGTCAGTGCGCCAAGCGCACAGAGCGGGTCTTCCTGGTTGACCAGGCGCCAGAGTTTCTCGCTGCCCAGGTGCGCCAGAGTGTGCTCTACCTGCACGGTGCCGCGCAGTTTCACGACGTCTTCGGCACTGTAATTGCGGGTGATGCCCTTCCAGCGTGGGCTGTCCGCCCAGTCGGATTCCAGTTTCTCGATCTGCTCTTGTCGTGTCATGACGATCACCTCGCCTTGTGTCCTATGTAAAAACGCGTGAAAGCTTGTCTGTCGAGCGTTATAGTACGCACCTATCTATGAAATTTCACAGAAAAAATTTCACAATGTCAATTTCACAGTTACTTGACATATGAAGACGAAACAAAGCCTTAAGCGGCGCGCCCATTTCCTCGGCACCAAGATTCGCTCGCTCAGGAAGCGCAATAATCTGACGCTCGAAGACCTCTCGGTGCGCTGTGTGCAGATCGACCCGGAGGCCGGACCTTCCGTGTCCTACCTGTCGATGATCGAGAACGGCAAACGCGTGCCATCCGAGCGACTCATTCAGATCATCGCCGAGATCTTCCAGAAGGACGTCAACTGGTTCTTTGACGAGTCCCTTGACGACAGGGCTATCGATACGGCGCCGTCGGCGCCGATCAGCGGCATGCCGCTGGAGCCGGGTTTTCTGTTTTCGGAAAACCTCTTGCAACTCGCGATTCCGGAATTGTTGAGCCAGACCGGGACGACTGGCCGGCAATTCGCTCACCTGCTGATTCGCGCGCACCAGGAGTCGAGCCAGAATCGCTTCCCTGACATTGAACGCGCGGCCGAGGGTGTCGGTAACAAGCAGTTTCCGATTTCCGTCGAACAGGTTTTCGACATCGCGCGGCGCATTGGCCTCGAGATCCAGTGGTTCGACAAGCCGCCGTTCATGGACCGGGGTGACGATCTTCCTCTGAAAGCGCTGGTACGTTCTTTTTACGACGCGCCCAATCGCGTCTACCTCAATCGTGCCCTCGAGAAAACGCCGGCAAGACTGAAATTCGATCTCGCGAATCACATCGCTCACAAGGTATTGCATGACGGCGACGGCGCGCGCGCGCCGCAAGTGTCAGGCGGCAAGACCTCGGTCCGCCGTATCGACGCCGGGTCGCGAAGTATGGACGCCAAAGACATTCTGTACGCCTGGCGCGATTTCGAATGCAGTTACTTTGCGGCGGCACTCCTCGCGCCCAAGACGCCGTTCCGGCAATTTCTCGCACGCAATGCCTACGCGATCAACTCGGGCGACAAGGTCGACCTTACAACAACGCTCGTCATGCGCCGTATGCCGAGCGTGTCGCCGTACCCGCACTGGCATTACTTCGATGCCTACCCGCCGGGCAATCTGCGCGCCGTCTATCGTGGCAACGGCATTCCCCTACCCTGGGGCAACATGACGATGATCTCGGATCCGTGCCAGCACTGGGCCGTGTTTCGCATGCTCAATACGCGCTCGAACAAGCCTTCGTCACAGATCTCCGTGCTGCGTGTCGGCGATGACAAGCGCTTGTATTGTTGTCAGTCGATTCGTAGCAGGGATGCGGCAGGCAACCGGCATGTCCTGTGCACAGGCGTCGACCTCGCGCCGGCTTTGCGGTCGCAGGGGTTCGAGACGCGGGAGACGATCGACATGATCGAATCGAGCTGCAACGCAAATGGCGGTTCCGGCCCGATCCCTGCCGAGGCACGCCGCCAGCTCGACAGCATCGGCAGGATCCTGAACATCGGCTGGATCATCGATGGGGCGGAAAAAGACGCGACGATTATCTGCCCGCGAAGTTCGGGCTGCCCGCGCGACAAGCACTGCCTCGGCAAGCAGCCGCGTGCGGCCAAACCTCAAATCGACGAGATTCGCGAGTCAGTACTGGCCAGCTAGATAACGGCTAAGCCGCCTTTTGGAATTGCCCCGGACTCAGACCCGTCCAGCGCTTGAACGCCCTGGCGAAGTTGCTCTGGTCCGAAAAACCGATCATGAACGCGATCTCCGCCTGCGAATATTCGCCGTCCTTCAGATAATGCTCGGCAAGGCCGCGGCGCGTCGACTCGAGAATATCGCGATAGTTGGTGCCCTCGGCTGTCAGTTGCCGCTGCAGAGTGCTCGTACTGCGATACAGGCGGTTTGCGACGGTATCCTGATCTGTTTTTCCGGAGGGCAACATCTGCACCAGCAGCTGTCGCACTTCGCTCGCGACTTTGCTCTTGTCGAGCGACTCCAGGTATCGCTCCGCTATCCGCGATGTAGAATCCAGTACGTCGGGAATGGATCCGGGTAAGGGCTCCTCGAATTCTTCTCTTGAAAAATAGAATTTTTCTTCGCTGTTGCCGTAGGTAACCGGACACTGCAGGAATTCGTCGAGGTAGCCTCTTGCGGTCTCGGGCGGGAAAACCAGTTCGACCTTCAGTGGCCGGACCGGTTGGCGTTTGATCCGTTCGCAAAGCCCGAAAAATGAAACGATGCCCGCTTCATCGGCCGTTCGGTGCACCACGATCGTCGGATCGTGAGGCGCCTCAACGAACACGACCATATCGTCCTGTATTCGAACTTCGACTTTGGCTATCGCCGTGGAAAGCACATGAGCATAGCGACAGAGCCGCTCCAGCCCCCCCAATAACGTGGCGCTGGCCAGCCAGGCATGACCGAGCACATAGTAGTCACTGGGCTCGGCCCGAGCTCCTACCTTCATTCCAAACTGTTGGTCGTTGGTGATGAAGACGCAGGTATCCCATAGTTTGGTCATCTTCGAAAGTGGGACGCGCGCGCCTGGCCTGCTGAATTTGCCGGTATCGATGTTGCACTGCGCGAATGCCGGCACCGGGTCGATCCCGTAATCTTTTTCGAGCGTCTCCCCGATCAATCGGGCGACGGTTGCCAGTGTCGTGGGTTCGTAGAGCATGGCTCCGCATAGTGAACCCGAATCCCGCCTGCGGTACAAGCCGTTTCGAAGGTTGGGGTCGATTGCACGCGCCCTGACCTGGAATGACCAGATCGCGGCCCTTGCCGGATCTACAGTGGACGCCAGATTTCGCTGGAGACGCACATGTTGAGCCTGGTTCCCGAAAAACCCAATCGTTACTCGTTGTCGGAGGCAATCCACGCCGACGTTTCCCGCTGCCTGTACGAGGTATTCAGTTCGAAGGACGGTTTGCTGAGCAACGTCGACCGCTGGACGCAGCGCAAAGTCACGATGGAGAACCTGGCAAAAATCGAACTGGCGCTGGAGTCGGACGATCCCGTCGAGTACTGCTATCAGAACCTGATCCGCGAGATCGACACAGAAGCGGAAACCGGCATCTACCTCGTCAGGGAAACATCTCCGGATCCGTCATTACAGCAGTTGGTCGACGAACCCGGCATTTCGGGCGAATTGCATCGCAAGGTTGTCGACATCGCGCCGAAGCTGTTTGCCGATGCGCTCGCACACTCGGACGATCAACTCGACATCGTCTGGGTAACGATCCGGGCCCGCTACGACCGGGCACATGTCGATGCGCAGGTTTCCAGAATTATCATGGGCTTCCTTATGGACGATGCCGAAATTGCCCAGGACATGGCGAACGCCGTGAGAGCGCTCATGTATTCATTCCATGAGGACGTAACGCGTCGCCAATGCGAGCTGCCACTGCAACTGAATGAGCGCGAGACACGCGAGCTGGTGCTGATGGTCTCCGAACTGGAGAGGCGGGCTGGTAATTATATGGAGCGAGTGAGTGAGATTGCAGATAGAGCCGAAACCCAGTAGCAGATTCGGTCCCTCCTGCAACCCCCGCAGCTACGAGTCAAGTGACATGAAATCGAAGTTTGATTCCCCCCTGGCCAATAGTAATATTGGCCACTCGGCGGGCCTTTTGGCCCGCCTCTTTTTACTTCAGCTCATAAGAAAGCACACTATCGGTGACTCGCTGGTCTGCCGCCATGCCACCTATCGTGATCCACTTGCCTGCGAACGGGACGAGTCCGCGATGATCCATCGTCGCTTCCCCCTCAACAGGGATGACTTGCCAGTCCTGCTCGTCGATATTGAATAGCAGCGCGCCTGGCGCCGGTTGCGATGGCTCACCGTTGTAGCCAACGCCGTTGAAGTTGTAAGGATTCTCGCTCCCGCCGATAAACACCACGGCGTTCAATTCAGGAATCCCGGCCGCGGCCATTCGATATCGCGGCAGTCCAGGATGGAACTTGATGGTGCGCCAGTCAATGCGACGGCTGTCATCGTTATCGATCAGGCCAAGGAAGCAATCGGGCACAGCAACAAAGTCGCGGCGGCGATCGCTGTGCGCTTCGATTGCAACGCCGTCGCAATAGACGATCGTGTTGCCGACAATTCCACCGGCATGTCCGAACACACCGGGGCCGGGCATCGGTGTCGCCTGCGCCCAAGTATCGGTTTTCGTGTCATAGCGCTGTACCAGGTTGACGTTGCCGAGATCGTGCCAGCCGCTGATCAGGTAGATATAGCGGTCCGCGTAAGTCACGGCAGCCGCGTCGTCGACGGGAACCGGCATCACAGCGCGCTCGTCAAATTCGCGGGTTACGGGATTGAACGCATGTGTCCAGGGCGTCGACACCTCCGTTCCATCCTCGGCGACCGTGTAGCCGCCAAAGACAAATATCAGCCCATCTGCGGCGGCGGCGACCGACGCGAGCCTGCCAGCACCGCCGGGGACGGGCTCGGTCTCTTTCCAGCGTTTCGACCTGGAGTCAAAAACGAAGGTCAGTGCCAGCGTATCTGCGTGACTCTTGCCTGCGCCGAGACCGTTGAAGCTGACGACATACTCACGGCGGCCCACTTTGAGCGCCGCGACAGCGTTGTTACTCACGGCAACGGGCAGCGGCGGTAACGACGATTCCGAAGTGATAGTAATGGCATCGTCGCCGAGGACACTGCCACAGCAGCACAACAAAACCAGGGACAGCGGGATCTTCGACATCTGCGCAGTCTAATACGCATGCAACACTATAAATTAGTCGTTGCTAAATTAACATATACTAAAGTATCATTCGACGGGCCAGGTTGGTGGAAAAAAGGGACTCGGACGCCCATGAACAAACAGCAAATCAACGACGCACCGTTGGACGAAATGCAAACCCACGCGGCTGACGCCGCAACTCTGATGCGCGCCTTCGGCAACGAGAGCCGGCTTATGATCCTGTGCGCACTGGCGGCCGGCGAGCACTCGGTTTCTGAGCTCAACGAGATCATCCCGCTGAGCCAGTCTGCACTGTCGCAACAACTCGCGCGCTTGCGTCGCGAAGGCCTGGTGTCCACACGGCGCGAATCGCAGGTCATTCACTACTCGCTCTGTGACGGGCCCGCCGATCGCGTTATTAACGTATTACACGATATTTTCTGTGCCCCCGCCGGTGCACAGAACACGGAGGAGGCTCTTTGATGGACACGAACTTTGGCTTCGGCAAGCCGGTCGGCCGGTCATTCGACGACGCAATTGCGACCGTAACTGACGAACTCGCCAAGGAAGGGTTTGGCGTACTGACCGAGATCGACGTTTCGGCGACGATAAAGAAAAAACTCGATGAAGATATGCCGCCGTACCGGATACTGGGTGCGTGTAACCCGGCACTCGCCCACCAGGCCGTTACAGCCGTCCCCGAGATCGGCTTGCTGCTACCCTGCAATGTACTGGTGCGTGAGGACGACACGGGGCAAGTGAACGTCAGCTTCATGGATCCCGGAAGTGTATTGAGTCTCGTGGATCATCCCGGCATCGAGCCGCTCGCGGCCCAGGTGAAAGAAAAATTGCAACGCGTAATGGCCGCGTTATGAATAAGCCGACCGTTACTGCATTCTTCGACGAGGCGACCTTCACCGTTACCTACGTCGTCGCCGATCCGCAGAGCAAACACGCGGCCATCATCGACTCCGTGCTCGACTACGATGCGGCTTCGGGCCGCACGTCAACGCAGTCTGCCGATCAACTTGTGCAATTCGTCGAAGACAACGCGCTAACGGTCGACTGGATACTCGAGTCGCACGTACATGCCGATCACCTGACGGGTGCGCCCTACCTGCAAGACAAACTCGGCGGCGAAATCGGGATCGGAGCGATGGTCACTGCTGTTCAAGAGACTTTCAAAGGCGTTTTCAACATCAAGGAACTCGCGACCGACGGCACACAGTTCAATCACCTGTTCGTTGATGGAGAGACGTTCCAGGTTGGCGACATCGCCAGTCATGTGATCGCGACTCCGGGACACACGCCTGCGTGTGTTACCTATGTCATCGGCGATGCTGCGTTCGTTGGCGATACATTGTTCATGCCGGACTTCGGCACCGCGCGCACCGATTTCCCGGGCGGCAATGCGGCACAACTGTATGACTCGATACAAAAGATACTGTCATTACCCGATGACGCACGGCTTTATATGTGTCACGACTACAAAGCGCCGGGGCGTGACGAGTACGCCTGGGAAACATCGGTCAAAGCGCAGCGTGATGACAATATCCACATCAACAAGAATGTAACGCGCGACGAATTCATCGCCTTGCGAGAAGGCCGGGACGCACAACTGGGCATGCCGAAACTGATCCTGCCATCGATACAGGTCAATGTCTGTGCCGGAAAACTGCCCGAGCCCGAGGATAACGATCTCCGTTATCTGAAGATTCCGCTCAACGCGCTGTAAGACGCACCGCAAGCGATCACATAGTGTTCGGATCCATCGTGGCGCTGCGTACGTGTCGGGAATCACGCAGCTCGCCCTATTCGCGGTCGTCATGTTGCTGGCCTCGTACTTCTTGCTGCGACCGATCCTGGCCTATTGCCGCAGCGGCACGCGCTCCGCGATCCTCTGGCAAATGGCGTCGCAGACCGCCAATCCGCGCTAGCGGGCCTTCCATATCGTGGGCCTTGCGCCCACAATAGCCCGCCGAGGCAGAACCCCGCCTTCGAAAGGAAAACAATAATGAATCTTGGCATCACTGACCGCCTGAAGCCGATATTGGCGGCGGTAAGGGGCTTCATCAGAGAGCACGTCGAGCCGGTCGATGACGAATTTCTTGCCGAAGTCGACAACGGCGGTCGCTGGACACTGTCCGAGCGGCAGAAGCAGATACTCGACGAACTCAAGGCGGAAGCTCGCAAGCAAAACCTCTGGAATTTCTGGCTGACCGACAGCGAACGCGGTCACGGCCTTACAACGGTCGAATACGCCTACATCGCGGAGGAAACCGGTCGCAGTCACCTGGCCGCAGAGGCTTTCAATTGCAGCGCGCCCGATACCGGTAATATGGAAGTACTCGAAAGATTCGGCTCGCCCGAACAGAAGAAGCAGTGGCTCGATCCGTTGCTCGAGGGGGAGATACGCTCCGCTTACGCCATGACCGAACCGGACGTTGCGTCGTCAGATGCAACCAATATTTCGACCAGCGCCGTACTCGAGAGCGGTGCATGGGTTATTAACGGCGAGAAGAGCTACATCTCGGGAGCCGGCGACCCGAGATGCAAGATCATGATCTGCATGGTCAGGTCCGATCCCGACGGCAAGCGTCATCAGCAACACTCGCAGATCCTTGTTCCGGTGGATACGCCCGGCGTCGAAATCGTCCGTCCGATGAATGTGCTGGCTAGCGACAGTGCCCCGCATGGCCACATGCACATCCGCTTTGATAACGTGCGAGTACCAGAGGAGAACATTATTCTCGGACCGGGAAGAGGCTTCGAGATCGCCCAGGGCAGACTGGGCCCTGGCAGAATCCACCACTGCATGCGCGCAATCGGCATGGCGGAAAAGGCGCTTGAACTGATGTGCGTGCGCTCGGTTTCGCGCACAGCATTCGGCCGGCCGCTCGCAAAACTCGGCGGCAACTACGATCGCATTGCGGAAGCGCGTATGGATATCGATATGGCGCGCCTGCTTACCCTGCGCGCAGCTCACGTGATTGACACCGCCGGCGTCCAGGAAGCGCAGATCTGGATTTCCAAGATCAAGGCTGCCGTGCCGGCGATCGCCATCGACATCATTGACGACGCGATCCAGATGCACGGCGCGGCCGGGCTCTCCCAGGATTTCCCCCTCGCCGTCATGTACACGCACGCCCGGACACTGCGGCTTGCCGATGGACCGGACGAGGTGCACCGCATGGTAGTCGCCCGTAACGAGTTGCGTCCATACCTGCAGGCGCAACGCGGCTGAAACTCAGGCTGTCCCGAAGAGAACGATTGAAGAGAAAAGTCATGACGAACACGATCAAGACAGAAGACCTCCCCGGATTGGCGGGGCAGACAATGGAACCGTCCGACTGGCTCGAAATCACGCAGGAGCGTGTCAACCAGTTCGCGGACGCGACCAACGATCACCAGTTCATCCACGTAAAGCCACTCAAAGCGAAACTGACGCCTTTTGGCGGCACGATCGCGCACGGCTTCCTGTCGTTATCCCTGATCACTTACCTGATGAGGGAGAATGCGCCGGTTCCCGAGGGCCTGAAGATGACCATCAACTACGGCTCTGACAAAGTGCGCTACATCGCGCCGGTTCGGGTCGGCAAACGCATCCGCGCAGTCCAGAAGATTGCAGAGGTGACCGAGAAAAAACCCGGACAGTGGCTCGTGAAAACAGACGTAACTATCGAGATCGACGGCGAAGATAAGCCGGCGCTCATCGCCGAAATACTCATGATGCATTTCGTCTGACGAGGCTGCAGAGGAACTCAAAATGCGACAAGCCGTGATCGTATCCACCGCCCGTACGCCGATCGGCAAGGCCTACCGCGGTGCCTTCAATAACACCCAGGCACAGCAGCTGGGTGGTCACGCCATCAAACACGCCGTCGAGAGAGCCGGCATCGATCCTGCCGAGGTCGAGGACGCGATCATGGGCTGTGTACTGACGCAGGGTTCACAGGGCGGCAACATAGCGAGGCAGGCCGCACTTACGGCAGGACTACCGGTTACGACGGCCGGAATGACGGTCGACAGGCAGTGCTCGTCGGGAATGATGGCGATCGCGGTCGCGGCAAAGACCGTCATCGTCGACAACGCCGACATCATGGTCGGCGGCGGTCTCGACTCCATCAGTCTCGTACAGAACGAGCACATGAACACGTTCCGGGCCAAAGACGAACAGTTACTCGAAGTACATCCACACGTCTACATGCCGATGATCGATACGGCTGAAGTCGTTGCCGGTCGCTATGGCATCAGCCGCGAGGCTCAGGATGAATACGCGTTGCAAAGCCAGCAGAGGACGGCCGCCGGCCAGGAGGCCGGGCGATTCGACGACGAGATCGTGCCGCTGCCCTCGAACAAGGGCGTCATGAACAAGGAGACCGGCGAGATAACGTTCGAGGACATAGTGCTCGAGAAGGATGAAGGTAACAGGCCGACAACGACACTCGAAGGGCTGGCGGGCCTCGGGCCCGTTCGCGAGAACGGCTTCATCACGGCGGGCAATGCGAGCCAATTGTCCGATGGCGCGTCAGCTGCCGTCGTCATGGAGGCAAGCGTTGCCGAAAAGCGCGGACTCGAACCGCTCGGTATTTATCGCGCTACGGCAGTCGCCGGCTGCGAGCCTGACGAGATGGGGATCGGTCCCGTGTTTGCCGTACCCAAATTGCTCGAGCGTACGGGTCTCACGATGGACGACATCGATCTCTGGGAACTCAATGAAGCGTTCGCCGTACAGGTACTCTATTGCCGCGAAACGCTCGGCATCCCGAACGACATCCTCAATGTCGATGGCGGCGCGATTTCTATCGGCCACCCTTATGGCATGTCGGGAGCGCGCCTCGTCGGTCATGCACTCATCGAGGGCAAACGTCGCGGTGCGAAGTACGTTGTTTGCACAATGTGCATCGGCGGCGGCCAGGGAGCTGCGTCGCTTTTCGAAATCACCTGATGCGGGCGCTTGTCTGCAAGGCGTATGGCTCCCCCGATGACCTGGTCGTCGAGGAACAGGACGACCCGGTTGCGGCGCCAGGTGAGATCGTAGTCGATATCAAGGCGGCCGGACTCAATTTTCCGGATGTGCTCGTCGTTGGCGGACAGTACCAGGTGCAGACACCACCGCCTTTCGTTCCCGGCCATGAGGCTGCAGGCGTCGTGTCCGCCGTCGCTGCGGACGTCGAAGGTTTCGCAATGGGCGATCGAGTGATTATTACGCCGACGGGCGGCGCATTTGCGGAGAAGTGCGCCATCGACGCGAAACTCGCAATGCCAATACCGGAAGAACTGGACTTCGGCCAGGCGGCCGGCTTCACGATCACGTACTCCACCAGCTATCACGCGCTGAAGCAGAGCGCGAACCTGCAGCGCGGAGAAACGGTGCTCGTGCTCGGCGCCGCCGGCGGCGTCGGTATCACGGCCGTCGAGATCGCGAAGGCGATGGGTGCCAAAGTCATCGCAGCTGCAAGCACCGACGACAAGCTCGAATTCGCCCGGTCTGCCGGAGCGGATGAAACCATTAACTACTCGGACGTATCACTCAGGGAAGCCGTCAAGGAAATCTCCGACGGCGTCGACGTGATTTATGATCCGGTCGGCGGCGAGATCGGCGAACAGGCGTTGCGCACATTGGCACGGCATGGACGTTATCTCGTGATCGGATTCGCGAGCGGCGGGATTCCGCAGTTTCCAGCCAACCTCGTCCTTCTCAAGGAGGCGAGCATCATCGGCGTGTGGTGGGGTCCCTGGGCAAGCAGGAATCCGGACGTTCAGGCGCAGAACCTCGAAGCTATGGGAAAAATGATCGCGGCCGGTCAATTGCAGCCCCGCGTCACTGAGTCTTATGCGCTCGACGACTTCAAGCAGGCGTTCCGCGCCATCACGACTCGCCGCGTGCGCGGCAAGATCGTTTTTCAAATGTCCTGAAAAGTAGGGTCGAACCGCACTTTTCTAGCCGAGCGTGGCGCCGCCGTCCATGACGAGCGTCGTGCCCGTCGTATAAGCCGCTTCGTCCGACACGAGATACAGAACTCCGGCGACCATGTCCTCGGGCTGCCCTGCGCGCGCAACCGGCAATCGAGACAACCACTTCTGCACACCCGGGTCCGCTGTGAGTGCCTCCGCGAACTTCGTCTCGACCACCCCAGGCAGAATCGCATTGGCGCGCACGCCACTCTGTCCGTACTCCCGGGCAAATGTTTTCGTCAGGTTAACCAGACCCGCCTTGGTCATGGAGTAGACCGCCTGCCCCTGCATCGATAGCAACGCCGCTATCGACGCCACATTCACAATCGCGCCGCCACCCGATTCGATCATCAGCGGCACCGCGTGGCTCATGAAGTAATAGGGTCCCTTGAGATTCACGGCGACGGTCTTGTCGAACGCATCCGGCGGCAACCCGGCGGCGGGACCGTAGTAGGGATTCGCCGCGGCGTTGTTGACCAGGATATCCAAGCGCCCGCATTCATCGCGAATGAAAGCCATGAGTGCTTCGATCTGATCGAGATCTGCGGCATGGCAGGTTCGCGCGATCGCATCACCACCGGCCTCGGTGATTGCGTCGGCAACGGCCTGAACACTGTCAATTTTGCGGCTCGTGCACACGACCTTTGCACCGCAAGCCGCGAGCCCGTGCGCGATGGCTTCACCAATGCCGCGTGAAGCGCCGTTGACGAGTGCAACCTTGCCAGACAAATCCGTTTTCATTGTTTTTCCCCCATGAGTTGCCGGCGGAAGCGCTGCATGCCGGCTATCCAGCGATCGTGGTCACTGGCCTTGCGCTGAACATACGCTGCAACCTGCGAGTGCGGCAATATCAGAAACTTGCCCGCCACAATTCCTTCGACGATGCAATCGGCCACCTCGTCCGCGGACAAGATACCATCGACATCGTTTCCACCGAAGCCGCCATCGATCGAATCCGAATCATCCTCGATGCCGATCATGCGGGTCGCCACCGCTTGTGGACACACGACCGATACTTTTATCCCCTGTTCACCGTGTGTGATTGCCAGCGATTCGGCGAACGCGACGGCGGCATGTTTGGTGGCTGAATACGCCGCATCGCCGATCTGGCTGAGCAAGCCTGCCGCGGACGCGATATTGACGAGATATCCACCGCCTCGCGCAATCATTCGCGGCAACAGCGCCCGGGCTGCAAAGACGTGCGCCATGACGTTGACGTTCCAGCACTGCTCCCAGCGGTCGCCTACCGGATGCAAACCGCCCTCTTTCGATGCGGCGTTGTCTCCGGCATCGCCGTAGCCAACGCCAGCGTTTGAAACGAACAGGTCGATAGGTCCGATGTCGCGTTCGACGGTTGCAACCAGCGACTCCAGGGCGATTTCATTGCCGACATCAACGACATACGCCACTCCGTCAATGTCGCCTGCAACGACTTCGGCGGCCGCCCGATCCAGGTCGGCGACGACCACCCGCGTACCGTCACGCCTCAGCCGCCGGCAGATCGCACGGCCAATACCGTGACCTCCACCGGTAACGACGGCTATGCTGATGTCGGCAGTCATTCGTATGCTGATGTGATGGCAGGCAGATTGCGCATTTGCGTGAGGCTGCAAGTCAGTAACATACTGTACGCTCAGGAGGTAATCCAATGTTGCGCGTGCTGTTCTTGCTTGGCGTCGTTTTCGCAGTCTCCGCCTGTCAGGAGACCGGTCCTGACGACACGTCACCGCCGTCGGCTGAAACCGGGTCTGAAACTGTAATGACGGGAAGGGACGCGTACGTGAAAGTCTGCGCAGAGTGCCATGACGAGGGCAAGGACGATGCGCCCAGGATCGGTGACCCGGATGCGTGGGTCGGTCGCTCGTCACTCTGGGAGGCCGTATTGTTCGAGCACGCCGAAGAAGGTTTCTTCGATATGCCTCCACGCGGTAGCGACGTTGGAATTTCAGACGACACCGTCAGCGCCGCGGCCGAATACATGCTGGAAATTACGCACCCTGACAGGCCGTCCGACTAGTCCGCGAGGGCAATCTAGATCGGCGTGTCCATCCTGATCGGTGAGCCGTCGAAGAAACGACTCAAGCGAAACGGCTGCAGGTCGATGCCGGTGTCGTCGCCGGTCAACATGCCGGCACAGGCATAGCCTGCACCGGGGCCGAGACCGAAACCGTGGCCCGAGAGCCCCGTCGCGATGTGAAAACCGGGAATCTTCTCGCTCTCCTCGATCACGGGCACGACGTCCGGTGTCGTCTCGACCATGCCGGCCCAGGACTCCACGATCTCCGTGCCGGCGAGATTCGGAAAAATCCTGTCGAGATTCCTGCGAATCGCTTTGACGACTCGCGGATTGGGGTCCGGATTCAGGATTCGAGTCTGCTCGAACGGTGACTCCACATCGAGATCCCAGCGTTTCGGTGTGCGCCATTCCTCGAAGAAGTCGCTACCGATCGAAATTCTCAATCCGCCGACTTCCTGCATCAGCGCCGGCAGGAACTTGGTTGCGAAACGAAATGTCGACGGCGTTATGGAGTGATCGAGCGTCGTGCCGTGTGCGACCGAATACCCACCGTCCTGACGTCGGCGGATACCCAAATACTTGTCGTACACGTTGCCGTTCAAGACCTGCGCCGTTGGCGCCGTTCGCACAACGGTCCCCCGAACGCGTAGCTGCGGTAAACGGATGTCCAGTGAACGGCAAAACAGCGATGACCAGGCACCGGCAGCACAGAGCACGGACGACGTTTTGATCGTGCCATGTTCGGTAACAACGCCGGCGACCCGTCCGGCCTCGATATCGAGCCCCCGAACAGCGCAAGACGTCAGAATGGTCGCGCCGTTACGCTGCGCCGCTCGCGCGATAGCGGGCGCCGCCTTGTGCGGTTCCGCTCGACCATCGCTCGATGTGTAGATCGCGCCACGCCAGGGAACGGCGGCTCCCGGTACCTGCCGGCGCAATTCCTCGCCTTCAATGATGCGCGTGTCGAGCCCATACTCCTTTGCGACATCGAGCCACTTCGCGTAGCCATCGAGTTCCTTGTCATTCCTGGCAGCAAACAGGCAACCGCCCTGCTCGTAGCCAACGTCTTCGCCCAAATCCTCGGCGAGCCCGCGCCAGATTCGCATGGCCTCCATTGCCATCGGCATTTCACGTTTGTCACGGCCCTGCACACGCACCCAACCCCAGTTACGGCTCGATTGTTCGCCGGCAACGAGGCCTTTCTCGCAGACCGTAACGCTGATGCCTTGCTTCGAGAGCAACCATGCCGTCGACACGCCGAGGATGCCTGCGCCGATGATTACTACGTCTGATGAGTCCGGGATACTTGCCGGCGAATCAAGTGGCTGCTCCCAGGTACTCGCTACAAGCCTGCTGTCCATGCGTTCGATGATATCCGACTCCGGGGATCAGGCAGGTGCAATACCGGCAAGTACGCTGCGCCCGATCCACGACGGCATGCTGTTCTTGAGCGTCGTGTTACCGCTCAGGTTCAACAGTTTCTCGCGACGCGCTTTTGACATGCTGATATCGCCCACCCAGATCTGTGTCATGGTCTTGAGGCGTGATTGCACGAACAGGTCGACATCGTGCCCAGGGTCCTTGAGGCAGATATCGACGTCATCATCGTCGATCACCAGCCACCAGAGCCGCATCTTCGACGGGTAGTCGACATACTCGAAGCGCAGCACCGTGCGCCCATCCGGGAAGTACGATGTATCGATGCGCCGATGCATGTCCCACATCAGCAAAGACGGATCGAGATCCTTCTTGCTCAGATCGCTACGTACCCAGCGCTGTCCCCAGACCCCGAGCTGCTCGACGATCGGTCGGAGTTCGTCGCCGGCGGGCGTCAGCGAATACATGACGCCGCGATCGGTCTTCTGCCTGTCAATAATACCTGCAGCCTCGAGCGACTTTAAGCGGCTCGACAACAATGATGGCGACATCAATGGCACGCCCTTGCGCAGTGTATTGAAACTCTGCTCGCCGGCGAGCAACTCGCGGATGATCAGTGGAGTCCACTTCTCACCGAGGACCTCGGTAGCTTTCGCAACCGGGCAGAATTGTCCATAACCCTTCATAGGCCCGAGTATAGAACATGAGTACAAATTTTGTACTTGCCGGAAATCCAGCGCGATGTGACGCTGTGATCCACACTCGGAAAGTTAACGGGAACAGGTCATGAATTCATTCAGGAACGCGATGCGCGGCGCCGTGAGCGGCGTTTGCATTGTCACGACCGACGGTCCCCACGGCCGTTACGGTCTCACCGTCAGTTCGATGACCTCGGTGTCGGTCGAACCGCCGATGTTGCTGGTCTGCATCAATCGCAACAATGTTGCGCATGATGCGATCGTGGCTAACAGACGTTTTGCCATCAACATGCTGGCCGTGCATCAACAGCAACTTGCGGCGAGGTTTGCGGGCAGCAATGAGCATGGGCCGGCGTATGAATTCGACCATGGTGACTGGTCGGACACAGACTCGGGCCTTCCGCAGCTAACTAATTCAGCAGCGATTTTCGAGTGCGAGCTCGACATGGCCATCAGCGCCGGCACGCATTCAATACTCATCGGGCAGGTCGAAACGGCATGCGGCCGGGACATCGCCCCGCTCGCTTATTCCAACCGCGAATATGGCCTGCCCGTTGGCCTGGAAGCGGCCAATACGCTCTTTATGGGTACAAAAAATGTACTTGAAGCAACTCCGCTCTGAGCTGAGACTGGCCGGCAACGCAGAAATACGATGGAGAAAGACATGAGCACCATGGCTGTAAGTATCGACCGCAACGAGCCCGGCTGGATCGACATCGCGAGTGATCTCGGTGAGAACTTCGCAGCGCGCGCAGTACAGCACGATCAGCAGGGCGATTTCGTCGCCGAAAATTACGCTGAATTGAAAGAGGAACGGCTGTTCTCTGCGGCCATTCCGAGCGAGCTCGGTGGTGGCGGTGCGACGCACGCCGACGTCTGCGCGATTGTGCGTGAACTGGGTCGTCATTGTGGCTCGACGGGACTGTCGTTCGCAATGCACAGCCATCCCGTTTGCGTGAATGTCTTCAAGCACCTTCGCGGCGACCAAAAGTCCACTGGCGCACTCCGGAAGATCGCCGCTGAAGAACTCGTCATCGCCGGTACCGGTGCAAATGATTGGCTCGCATCCAATGGCGAGGCGATCGAAGTTGAGGGCGGTTACCGTGTCAATGCACACAAGCGCTTTGTCAGCGGTGGGCCGGGAGCGGATCTGTTCGTCACCAGTGCTGTCTTCGATGGCGACGACGGCCCCGAAATACTGCATTTCGCCGTTCCGATGGCGAGCGATGGTGTGGAGATCCAGAACAATTGGAACACGCTTGGAATGCGCGGCACCGGATCGAACGATATCCTGATGAAAGACGTATTCGTGCCAGCCGCAGCAATCGTCGCGCGCCGTCCCATCGGAACCTGGCACCCGATGTGGGACGTTATTGTGCCGATCGCATTACCCATTATTGTCGCCTGCTACGTCGGACTTGCGGAGACCGCCGCAAAACTCGCCATTCAGAGCGCGACCGGAAAATCGCACCAGGCCGCCGCTATCGGACAGATGCAATCGGAACTGACAATTGCTCAGACCGCGCTCGAGGACATGATTCGGATCGTCGATAACTACAAATTTACGCCCGACCTCGCAATTACCAGTGACATATTGACACGCAAAGCCATCGCGGCGAGAAACGTCAAGGCAGCCGTGGAAACAGCATCCGAGATCGTCGGTGGCGCCGGGTTCTTTCGCGACCACCCGATGGAACGAATTGCGCGGGATGTGCGTGCCTTTCATTTTCACCCGCTGCCCGAGCGCATCCAGCAGAGTTTCAGCGGCCGGATTGCTCTTGGTCTCGAGCCGATCGAAATGCGCTGAAAAAGCTGCTTCACAAGGTCGCCGGGCGCCTGATATCGTGAACACTGGTTTCAGGAGGACAAGTGACTCGCAGCCTGACATATTTTTGCTGTCTCGCTCTCATGGCAGGTTGCCAGGCGCCTCCCGCAGCAACGGAAACGGGTGTACCGTTCGTCGCAGACAGTGGCAGTATCGCGATTCGCTGCGGAGTCCTGATCGACGGGCTCGCGGACAGTCCGACGATAGACCAGACCGTCATCATTCGTAACGGTCGTGTAGAAAAAATCAGTCCCGGCTTCTTCAGGCCACCTTCATCGCTACCGTTTCTGGACCTTCGCGACTACACCTGCCTGCCGGGACTCATCGACACTCATACCCATATCGGCATGCTTCCCGAGGATTCGGACGACTACCGGATCTATCTGCAGCGGACTATCGATGACACTCACGAGCTCGCGGCCCGTAACGCAAAGATCACCTTGCTGGCCGGCTTCACCACGATTCGCAACGTTGCCGACTACCTGGCATGGGTTGACCAGGACATTCGTGACCGCATACGTTCCGGCGAAATTGTCGGGCCACGAATTCAGACCGGCGGTTTTTACCTCACGATTCCGCATGGCGGCGGGGATATGTACATACCGGGCGTCGACGACAGCGACATACCCGAGTACTACCGCATGGGTGTTGCGCGTGGGCCGGACCAATTTCGCGCTAAAACAAAGCAACTCGTCGATGGCGGTGCCGACATGATCAAGATCATCGCATCGGGCGCTGTATTTGGCTGGGGCGGGATTCCGGGCGAGCCTGAAATGACGCCGGAAGAGATTGGGGCCGTGGTTGCTGTCGCGCACGATGCCGGATTGCGCGTTTCCGCGCATGCTCACGGCGCACAATCGGTAATAGACTCGATCCTTGCGGGCGTTGACACCATCGAACATGCCTCACTCGCCGATGACGAAGGGATCGAACTGGCCGCCGAGCGTGGCATTGCGTTCTCGATGGACGTGTACAACGGCACTTACACCGCCGAAATCGGCCCGCAGCGTGGCTGGCCCGAGGAGTTCCTGCGCAAGAACGATGAAACGACGGAAGCGCAGCGCGTCGTGTTCGAAAAAGCTCACGCCGCCGGCGTGCCGATCCTGTATGGCACCGATGCCGGCGTTGCCCCACACGGAGAGAACGCGAGGCAATTCGAAGTCATGGTCGAGCGGGGGATGGCGCCGATGGACGCCATCAAAGCGGCGACCTCTGTCGCTGCCTACCATATGGATTGGAACGCGGACGTCGGCGCCGTCGAGACGGGACGATTCGGCGACCTGATCGCCGTGCGCGGTGACCCGCTCGACGATGTCGTGTTACTGCAGGATGTGGCCGTGGTTGTTAAGGGCGGCCTGGTGTTCAAACTGCCAGCGGCACTGCCTACATCGCGGTAGCGGTCAGGTCCAGCAGCGCGGGCACGTCACTCGGCTTGTACAGTTTGATCTGTGACAGTGTCACAGCATCGCTCGGCTTCGCGGTAATCACCAGCGACGTCTTGCCGCCGAGGAATTCCCTGTAAGGACCGATCATATACTCGTCGAACACGATGCCGTTTGCCTCCCCCATGAAGTTGAAAGCATCCATCTGCGCTGCAATCGTTTCCTCGTCGGTCAGACCTCGCGCTGCGCAGTACCTTCTTACGCGCTCTTTGAGCGAGCGGTCGGCATATTCGATACGCAGATCGCTCATGCGCGGACGGTAAGCCGCACCTTTCGAAAGTTCGGTGACCAAATCACCCACCAGTGTCATTTCCATGTCGATGTCCCACATCTGATCGGCACTCGAGTCGATGTCGAGTACGAAGCGCGAGTCTTCCTGGCGGACGATAACTGACATCGATACGACCTGCTCCGAATAGCCGAGACCGGTAAGCGCGGTCGGCGAGAAACCGTACTTGCCGACACATTCCACGGCAGCCTCGCTGGAATCCTCAACGCCCAGTGCGGCGAGCTTCAGGTCGTAAACCTCATGAACGTAATCGGCATTCACTGGCATGTGGACGCCTTCTGCGATGACGCCGAAGTAATCCGGTATGTCGTCTCCGGACACCTGCGAATTCGAGGCGAGGTCGGTGAGGCTCAGCAGGCTCAGGAAATTCGGTGTGTCGATACCGATGCGGTCGATGAGAATTTCGTCGCTAAAACCGGTCACACGGGCACGAACGCCGTCGATCGTCAGTTCGCCGGTCAATGTCGAACTCACGCCCTCATAGGTGATCTCGACGAACGGCGCCATCATTAGTACAGCGATGTCGACACTATCGCTGACCTTGTTGTGCATATGCCACTTGGTGGCGCCGTACGCCGCGCCCGCCAGGAGAATCACGAAAATAATGATGTTTTTCACTGCCTGCCCTACGAATATTCAGCCAATTCCGCCGTATTTTTACGTAATACGGCCCTGAACGGGTACCAAGGGCGTCACAGATTCGGGGATTTCGCGACTGGTCAAAAACTGTCAGACGTAATAACCGGGCTAGACGAGACCGGGCGGAGTGACGCCGCGGCGCTTGGGAAACCAGAACGGTTTGTCGACAACCTCGGCTTTGGCCATCATGCGTGACCAGTGCATTTCGCGCTGGTAGTAGATTTCCACCCACACGTTAGTGCCCGTCGCACCGTGCGGCGTCCGCACCGTGCCGAGCGCAATATTCTGCTTGCACACCGGCGACCAGGCGGCAGACGTTATGAAGCCGATGTTCTTTTTTGCCTTCGCGTCGCCGAATATATAGGAATGATTCGCGGCCTTGTTGCCTTCGATATCGAGCTTGACGAGGCGCCAGGTCGAGCCGTTGCGCTTCTCCTCCGCCAACGCACGCCGGCCGTTGAAGTTGGGCTTCTTGAAGTCGACGAGCCACTCGAGACCGAGTTCCAGCGGCGAGCGGGTGCGGCCCGTGCGCATCGTCGCATGCGCCGGCAGGAAATCTTCGTAGGCCGCGAGATAGCCGGCCTCGACGCGCGCATGCTCGAGCGCGCGCGTGCCGATCGCGCGAATGCCGGTGATCTCGCCGGCTGCGAACAGCTTGTCCCACAGCGCCTCCGCCTTGTCGGGATCGATCCATAACTCGTAGCCGAGGTCGCCGGTATAGCCCGTGCGCGACACCATCATCTCCGTACCTTCGAAATCGAAGTGCGTCAGGCCAAAGGGCTTGAGGTCCCCGAGCCCGTCGAGCCCCATGCGGCTCAATATTGCGAATGAGGTCGGCCCCTGGACGGCAAGCGCCGCAACGTCCGCCGTCTCCTCCGTGACGCTTACGTCGAAACCGATCGCGGCATCCTGCAGCCAGGCGTAGTGGCGCTCCTGCGAACACAGCCGGTACTCGCCTTCCTTGAGATGGAAGATCGTGCCGTCATCGATAATCTGCCCCTGGTCGTCACACCAGACTGCATAGGCCACGCGCCCGGGTCTGATTTTGCTCATGTCGCGCGTGACGAGCCGGTCGACGTACGCCAGCGCATCGGGGCCCTTGATGCGGTACTTGGTCATCGGCGTGAGGTCGAACACGCCCGTCGCATTGCGAATGGCGAAATACTCGGTCTCCGCACAATAGAGTTCATCCGGTGTCGTATAGCCCTTCCACTCGTGCCAGGAGTTGATCGTGTCGAGTGCGGCGAGACGTGAGTAAAACGGCGAGCGCAACCTGCCCTGATGAACTTCCTGAATCGTCACGCTGCCTGCTCCCGGCTGAGGATGGTCTTCGCGGCATTGCGCCCGGCAGCCCCGCTGACGCCACCCCCCGGGTGCGCGCCGGCACCGCACAAATACAAGCCATCCAGCGGCATCCTGTATTGCGCGGAACTGCAAACCGGCCTCACGAACATGAACTGGTCGAGCGCCAGCTCACCATGGTGCCAGTGACCGCCCGTGATATGGAATTCGCTTTCGATATCGACAGGCGTCAGCAATTCGCTTGCACTGATGCGTGACTCGATATCAGGCGCGTACTTCGCGATCGTTTTGATACAGGTTTCAATGAATGCCTGCTTTACCGAGTCATCCCAGCCGCCCTTCAGGTCGTATGGCGCGTATTGCACGATAGCCGACATGACGTGCTTGCCCGTCGGAGCGAGCGATTCGTCACGAAAACTCGGGAACGTCATTTCGATCACGGGTTCGGGCGACGACTCGCCGTACTTGGCGGGATTGAACGCGCGTTCCACGTAGTGTTCGTCCGGTGCAATTACCATGCGCTCGGCGAACTCTTTCTTTGCCATACCCTCGATGACTGGCAGGCCGTCGAGAGCAAGGTGCAGTTTGGCCGCATTGCCGCGCATGCGGATATGACCGACCCGGCGGGTGAAGCCTGTCTCTACGTGGCGGGCGCCGACGAGGTCCATGATCGTACGCTTCGGGTCCGCGTTCGAAACGACCGTCATGCTTTCGAATCGTTCGCCGCCCACGGTCTCGACGCCCGCAACACGGCCGTTCTCGACAACGATGCGTTGCACGGCCATTCCGGTACGAATCGTAACGCCCGCCCTTCTCGCTGCGTGACCGAGTTCCTCCGAGACAGAACCCATGCCACCCTGCGGGGCGGCCAGCCGACCGCGGCCTCCTGCAAGACGGTACAGGTAGGTCATGATCGTATTCGGCGAACGCGGCCCGAGGTGCGTACCCAGTACTGCGTCGAGACTCAATGCGCCCTTCAACAGCGGACTGTCGAATCGCTCGGTAACCTCGTCATGAATGTTGATGCCGATCAGGCGCAGGAACTCCCGCATTTCGTTCTTGCCCAGCCGGCGGATGTCGAGACCGAGTTGTGCAAGCGTCGCGAGATCCTTGATGTTCTTCGTGCCAAGCCGGGGCGGCGTCTTGTTGAGGTAGGTATTCAGCAGGTCCGAATAACGTGACATGCGCTCGTGAAAGCCGCGATAGCTTGCGGCATCGTCCTTACCCACGCCTTCGACAGTGCCCCCCGAGTAACGCACATGGCTGCCATCTGCGGATAGCGCGATCGTCCGCATGTCATCGCTGGCAAGTTTTGGCGTCAGCCCCAGTTCTTTACGCACCTTTGGTTGCAATTGGTACAGCAAGTGCGCACAGGCCGACACCGAGTAGCCGTCGGCGAACTCACGTGTTACCGCAGCGCCACCGATCTGCTCGTTTGCCTCGAGCACCAGTACTTTCTTGCCCGACTTGGCGAGCAACGCGGAGCAGACGAGTCCATTGTGCCCGGCGCCGATGATTATCGCGTCAAATTTGTCAGTCATCGCCGAAATTCTCCGGTACCGTGTTGCGGCGCTTGAGATCGGAAAGTATCTCCCTCGCCGCATTCGCGCCGGGCGCTGCCATCACGCCGCCGCCCGGGTGAGTGCTCGAACCGCACATGTACAGCCCGGCTACGGGCGCGCGGTACTGCGCATATCCGGGAACAGGTCGATTGAATAACAGTTGATCCATCGTCAGCTCACCGTGAAAAATATTGCCTTCGGTGATGCCGATTTCGTCGTCGATGTCCTGTGGTGTACGAACTTCGTAATGCACAATCAGGTCTTTGAAGTCGGGACTGTAGTTCGCAACCTGATCGATAACCGTTTGCGCAAACTCTTGTCGTTCCGGATCGGTCCACGCGCGCCCCTCGACCTGGTGTGGACAGTACTGTACGAAGCAACTCATGAAATGCTTGCCCGGAGGCGCCATCGTCGGGTCACTGAGCGTTGGTATCACCATGTCGACGTAGGGATCTTTCGACCAGGTACCCGCTTTCCAGTCATCGTAGGCACGCTCCATGCGCTCCATGGAGTCGACGAAGTGCATGTCGCTGTTCATCAGGCTGCTGCCTTCGGGCAGCGCCGGGAATGTCGGCAGGCCGTCGAGAGCGATATTCAACTTGCCCGACGAGCCGCGAATTTTGAAGTTCTCGACACGATTGTAGAAATCCTCGGGCAGGTCGCTCCTGTCCATGCACTTCAGGAACGTGCGCTTGACGTCCATCGCGGATACGACGAGGTTTGCGGAAATCTCGTCGCCATTCTCGAGCGCGACACCCGTGGCCTTGCCGTTCCTGACAATGATCTTGTCGACCCCTGCCTCGGTACGCAGCTCGCCGCCATAGGACTGGAAAGCGCCGGCAATGGAATTCGAGACGGAACCCATGCCGCCACGCGCGAATCCCCAGCTGCCCACGTTGCCATCGACATCGCCCATGTAGTGGTGCAACAGGACGTAAGCCGTCCCGGGTGAGTGAATGCCGAGTGCGGTACCGATGATGCCGCTGCCGGACAACGCGGCCTTGATGACATCAGTCTCGAAATACTCATCGAGGTACTCCGCAACGCTCATCGTCCAGAAGCGAATCGTCTCGTAAATTCGATCCTCGCCGACCTCGAGAATCTTCTTGCCGATCTGCATCAATGCGAGCAGATCTTTCGGCTTGAAGGATGTTGGATCCGGCGGCGTCGCCAGCAAGAAGTCGCGAATATTCCGGCATTGCCGCAACGTGTCCGATGAGTAGCGTTCATAGGCGTCCGCGTCGTGCCGTGAGAAGCGCGCCATCTCGCGATGTGCGACCTCCGGGTCGTGATATGAACCGAAGTAGTCGCCGTTTTCCATGAACGTGAGGGAGCCACCATACGGTGTCACCTGCAGTCCGTGCTTGTGCAATTCGAGGGAGCGGAAGATCTCCGGGCGCAACAGGCTGCATACATACGAACAATTCGAGTACATCCAGTCCTTGTGCAGGTTGCGGCTGACCGCGGCGCCGCCGATGTAGTCATTCTTCTCGACACACACAACGTCGAGTCCCGCTTTTGCGAGAAAGGCAGCCGTCGTCAGTCCGTTATGGCCTGCACCAATAATAATGGCGTCATAAGTTTTCATGCGTCGTTAGATGTTATCCACGGTTCGGCCCTATCTTCTGGCGAGCTCCTGGAGAATCCACTCTGTCCAGCGACGCTCCCCATTTTCCATCGCCGAAAACGGTCCTGGCTTGTAATAACGTGAGCGTACGCCCTTCCAGTTGTTGACGATGATCGTCTTGTCCGACTCGGTGGTGATATCCCACAGCCAGGTAAGCTCGTCGACATCGTAGTCCTTGCCCTCCTCCGCGTCGCCGCGCACCAGCCAATAGATGTCGCACCTGGAATTCAGGTGATCGGTCGGCGTGAAGACATAACAAACGACGTGATCACTGTACGCGAGAAGAAACGAGAATCCACCGAAGACGAAGTCAGATGCACCGCCATCATAGTCCGTCAATTCACCCAGCAACGGCGCCACCGGCTTACCATCCCTGCTGCCGGTGACATAGCCTTCGAACATCGCCGTACGACCATAGCCATAGCCCATCTCGCCTGGCGGAGCTTCGGTATCAATACAATCGATAGTGATGTCTCTGAGCCCGCACGCATCCATCTTGTCGTACATGTGCCCCTGCAAGCGTCCACGCTTCCTTCGCTCAACCATCAGCGTGTGCATGCGCGCATATTCAGGATGTGCTGTCGCACAGTGATAGCACTCCTGGTAATTCTCGATGGAGAGCTTCCAGTTCGCCGGAATGTCATAGAACTTGTGTGCGGCCAGTTTCAGATTCGGAAAATCGAATAACGCCATCGGCTCGACAAGGTCCTTTTTTGCACTGTCGAGTGCCGGCGGATCGTCGGAAAAGCAAACGAGCATCAGACCATGGATGGTGTCGACTGAAACCGGGTTGAGCCCGTGGCTCCCCATATCGAAGTCTTCAGGCATGCTGCGGGCCGCAATCAGCTTGCCATCCGTGTCATACATCCAGCCGTGGTATGGGCACGCAAACTTTCTCGTGCTGCCCTTCGATTCCAGGCAAATGAGAGAGCCGCGGTGCCGGCAGACATTTGCGAACGCTTTGATCGAACCATCGTTGGCGCGAACGATAATCGCCGATTCACGCGCGACGTTCAGCACCTTGAAGTCACCCGGTTCGGCGAGTTCTGATTCATGACCGGCGAGAATCCAATTGCGTGCGATTACTCGCTCGAGCTCGACTTCATAGACATCGGGATCCGTATAGAAGCGCTGATCCAGCGCATGACCGGGTGCCTGTGCCGCAATCAACTCATCAATCGTCCGCGTGGGGTGCTCCGGGCGTACCGCACTCATTTCGCCTGCCGACTCCAATGTCACTAGCGGACCATTTTGTCCTTGCGCAGGCGAGAGGCAATCTCGGCGGCCTCCGACATGATGACCTCGGAGGTGCTCTCGGCAGATCCTGTTGTGGATTCCAGCGTGTAGACGCGGCGGTCATCCTTGACGTCGAACAGGTTCGTTACGAACTGCAGCTTCATGAGCATAGTCGATTCGGGCGGCTTCGTGAGCTCCTCGTAGTCATAGCGGAAGAAGCCCGCGAGCCCGCCGCCACGAATCTTCGATTCGACATCGACCCTTTCTCCCAGCTCCTCGGTGCTCACGCTCGTTAATCTTGCTGAAACAAAAATCACCGCGTCTGCCCCCTGCGTCTTCAGCAGCTCCTGGATCACATCCTGGTTTACGTCCGCACGCGACGCAGCGCGGCGGTAACCGAAGGCATAGGTTCGCTTGTTGCCGAGTTCCTTGACGAGTCGCTCCTCGAATTCGCGGCCACGAGTACCCCGTGCGGCTATGCCAACGACCATCACCTTCGAAAAAGGCGCGTTCGGCACAGCCTTCGCTTTCGCTACACGATCCACCGATGTCTGCGCGATCGGTGTAACGCATGCGACAACCAGGGCTGCCGACAACATCAGTATCAGTGTTGGTACTCGTTTGCGAATCACCCTTGAGCCTCCATTTTTTCTGGCGTGCCAAGTGCAGTATCCAGCCAGTTGCGGAACAGCCCTGCCCAGTATTCCGCTGCACGTTGCACGTCGTCCCAAGTCGCATCGTCTTTGTCCGCCGAGATGTCGCTGGACTTGTCACCCGCACGCGCGAGCACCTGACCTGTTACCGAGTCACTCATTTCCATCAGAAATGTCAGCTCACCATGGGCGACGACATCCCTGAGGCGGCCAGTTGCCTCAAACACGGCGCCACCGGGTGAAATCTTCATATCCACTATCTGCGCGCTGACCTTGAGGACATCTGGTCCGGGCTCGGTGACGATCTCATAGGCATCTCCGATCGCGGCTGCAAAGGCGTCACGAAAGTAACCACGAATGCGGTCGAGGTCGGCAGGATCGGGGGTCTCCTCGCCTTCGGGATAGTAGATTTCGAGCCCGCCCGACATCAGCCTGGTGTACTTGCTGAAGTCCGCCTCCTGATTGATATAGGCGTATTCGACGGCCGTATTGGGTACGCGGTGAAACGACCCTGTGATGATTGTCTTGGTGCAAGCCGCGACGGTCAGCGACGCGAGCAAAACAATACCCAAACGAATCACTCAGTGCGCACCTTGTAGAAAATGGAATACAGCACTGGCACGACGACCATCGTCAGTACCGTCGCGAACCCGAGGCCGAAAGCAATCGTAACGGCCATCGATACGAAGAATGCATCCGGGAAAAGCGGTGCCATACCGAGGATCGTCGTTGCGGCGGCCATCCCCACCGGGCGCAGACGGCTGACGGCCGAATCAAGCACTGCAGTGATCGGCGACTTGTCTTCCCTGCTCTGAGTGTTGATTTCGTCGATCAGCACGATCGCGTTCTTGATCAACATGCCGGACAGGCTCATGAAGCCGAGCAACGCCATGAATCCGAACGGTTGCCCTGTCGCGCCCAGGCCCACGGTCACGCCAATCACGGCTAACGGAACCGTGAGCCAGATGACGGCGGTCTGCTTCATCGAGTTAAACAAGGCGACGGTGAGCACCACCATCATCAGGAAGAACACGGGAAGGCTGGCCGCGAGTGACGCCTTTGCCTTGGCGCTGTTGCGGAATTCACCCCACCACTCCAGGCGGTAGCCGGGTGGCAGTTCAATCGCTTCAATCTGGGGACGAAGGTCGTTCAGCAACGGGGGACCTTCGCCCACGCGCGGGTCCGATAGCGCGACAATTGCACGCTGTCGATTGATGCGATAGATAATGTCGTCCTCGAATACTGTCTCGAAGCCGTTGACGACCTGGCGCAATGGGATCATGCGTTGCGCCGCCGGGCTCCAGATCTGCAGGTTCTGAATGCTCGATACGTTGAGGCGCTGAAAATCAGGAGCCCGAAGGATGATGGGCAGCAACTCATCGCCTTCGCGGTAAACGCCCACCGTAATGCCCTGGAACGCCTGCATGATCGTGGTCGAAATCATATGTCGCGTGATCTGGTTCAGGTTCGCCTGCTCCTGGGCGATAACCGGTCGGACCACCATCGTCCGCTCGCGCCAGTCCTGGCGAATACCGAACGCGTTCGGGTGCGAGTGCATGATGCCTTCTGCTTCCGCAGCGACTTCGCGCAGCACATTCAGATCTTCGCCGATGAATCGCGCCTGAATCTTGCCCGGGTCACCGGGCCCGAGAATAAATTTACGAATCTGCGGCACAGCGTCATGGAAATTCGTTTCGAGGTGCGCCTGGATTTGGTCGGCAACCGGATCGATATAGCTACTGTCGATAACATCCACGAGCAGCTGTGCATAGGCGCCGTTCTGTTTCTCTGGCGTATAAGTCAGCAGGAACCTGGGTGCGCCCTGGCCGACGATCGAAGTCACGTGGGTCACGCCTTCGACACCCTGGATGTACTCTTCTATTTCCCTGACGTCTGCTTCGGTCCGCTCGATCCGCGTGCCCTGCGGCAGCCAGTAGTCGACCATGAATTGGGGACGCGTCGAGTTCGGGAAGAAGCTCTGCTCCAGGTTTCCGAACCCGTATACCGATGCGGCGAATACGCCGAAGACAACCGACATCGTCACCCAGCGCGCACGAATACTGCCGTTCAGGAAGCCACGGAACAGCTGGTAGAATTTTCCGCCGTAGGGATCTTTCGTCTCGCCACCGCCCTCGGGCGTTTTCAGGAAAATGACGCAAAGCAGCGGCGTAACCGTGACCGCGGTTACCCAGCTCAGCATTAGCGATATCAGGATGACCGTGTAGAGCGATCGCGTGTATTCGCCCGTGCTGTCCTGGGACGTACCGATCGCCGCGAACGCGAGTACCGCGATGACCGTGGCGCCGAGCAACGGCATCGCGGTCTGCTTTACGACGGCAACCGCCGCCTTGGCTTTGTCCATCCCCTGCTGAATGCGAACCAGCATGCCGTCGACCACGACGATCGCGTTATCAACGAGCATGCCCAGGGCAATGATCAACGCGCCCAGTGATATTCGCTCGAGCAGGACACCCGCCGCCGACATAAATACGAAGCTGCCGGCGATGGTCAGGAACAGAACAAAACCAATCAGTAATCCACTTCGTAGTCCCATGAAGAACAGCAGCACAACGATCACGATGACGACCGCCTGCAGGAGGCTCACGACGAATCCGTTGATCGACGTGGTCACGCTGTCTGACTGCATCGAGACGATTCCAAATTCGATACCCAACGGGATCTGGTCCTGGATCGCGGCAATCTTCTCCTTGAGCCCCTCGCCCATCGTGACCACATTGCCGCCCTGAGCGGTCGAAATGGCGATGCCCACGGCTTTCTCGCCGTCGAAGCGCAATACTCTTCCCGGCGGTTCCTGGTAGCTACGGCGGACCTGCGCGATGTCGCGCAGGTACACTCGTGCCTCGCCAGCTCCTCCGCTGATCTGGATACCGCCGATCTCCTCGACGGAATCGACCAGGCCGGTGGGATGGATGGCGATGAAGTCGTCGCCGACATTAACGCGCCCGGCGTTGGAAACGAGATTGCGGCTCTGCAGTTCGCTAATGATGTTCTGCGGCGACAAGCCCGATTGCGAGAGACGGTCCCTGTCGAGTTCGACGTACACCACCTCGGGACGGTCACCAAAGATGTCGACCTTCGCCACGTCTTGCACGAGCAGCAACTCGCGGCGAAGGAATTTCGCGACATCGTAGAGCTCCGCGTAGCTGAATTCCTCGCCATAGACAGCAAAAAACACGCCGAACACGTCGCCGAAGTCGTCGACGACCATTGAAGGCCCAGAGCCTGGAGGCAGATCGGACTGTGCGTCACCGACCTTGCGCCGCAGCTCGTCCCACACCTGCGGTAGCGTGTTCTTGTCGAACCGGTCCTTTATCGTCACCGTAACCGTCGACAATCCGCGGGCCGACCGTGATTCGACTTCGAAGAGCTGGCCGAGTTGTTGCACCGCCATCTCGATTTCGTCGGTGACCTCTTGCTCGACCTCCTCGGCCGAGGCTCCCGGATACGGCGTGACGACGAGTGCGTCTTTGATCGTAAACTCGGGATCCTCGAGGCGCCCCATGTTGTTGAACGCAACAATGCCGCCGACAATCGCGACGACCGTGAGGAACAGCGTCGTAACGCGGTTCTCGAGACAGAACTCGGTGATTTTCATGGCTTAACGCCTGAGCTCGCTGACCTGCATGCCTTCGCGCAGATTATGCACGCCCGATGTCGCGATTCGGTCGCCAGCATTCAGCCCGGACAGCACCCTGACTTCCCCTCCTGCGAGCTCGCCCAACTGCACTTGAGCACGGCTCACCGTCATCGTGTCCGGATCGATCTTCCAGACCGTGGAGTTGCCTTGATCGTCAGAAATGACGGCGTTCGCCGGCACAATAACCGCCGTATCGGCTCCGGCGCTGGTTCCACCTTCTGGAACGGTGATCGACACGTTTGCGGTCATGCCCGGCATGATCGTGACGTCCGGCGGGTTGTCCAGCCTCGCGCGTACTTCGAAAGTTCGCGTTACCGGGTCCGCGACCGTCGCCAGCTCGGAAATCCGGGCAGGAAATTCGCGGTCCGGAAACGTCGATAAGTTCACCATCGGCCGGATCAGCTCGGTGCGCTCTTCCTTCGTCAGGTTCGGGTTCGCACGACTCCAGTCCTGCTCCGGAATCGTGATCACGACTTCGAGCGTCGTCGTGTCCTGCAAGACAAGCACGGGCTCTTTCGCCTGCACGTTGACGAAGTTATCGACGAGCGTGCGACCGATGTTCCCCGAGAAGGGTGCGACGAGCCGGGTATCGTCCAGTGCTTTTCGAGCGGTGGCCAATTCTGCTTGCGCGACTTCGAAATTTCTTTTGCGAAGATCCAGATCCTGGCGGGAGACCGCCCCACGGTCGACAATCTCCTTGAATCGCTCATACGTTGTTTGCGCTTGCCGAAAATGTGCCTCGGCCTGGTTGAGCGAAGACTGGAAGTCGGCGGGATCCAGCCGCGCAAGCAGGTCGCCCTTCTCTACATCCTGGCCTTCGATAACCAGGAACTCAATGATCCGTCCCGGCACTTCGAAACCGAGATCGGCGGTCTCGCCGGCGCGTATCTCTCCGGCGTAGGACAGCTTGCGGCCGCTCGCCGGCCCACCAATCGTCAGAATTCTGACCGGTCTCACAACCGGCTCCTGTTCCTCGACCTGTTTCTCGCAGGCCGCCAACAGCATTATGCCAGCGAGTGCCAGCAACGCGCGCACCGTGAAAATTCTCATTTGGGTATCTCGCCTGACCTTGTCACTTTATGGGCTGCAGCCCTTCATTTTCGACAACGTACTGCCTCGGTATCATAATGACAAGGGCCACAATCAGTCCAGCATCCGCAAGACCAGCGCTCATAACAAGAAATGACACGATCAAGCGAAAATACCGTCGAACCTCACCCGGATGACCCGCCCTGGTACCGGGGCCCGTATTTCATTCTCACGGTCACATTGCTGCTTTGCACCATCGCGTTCCCGCTGGGCTCGAGGTTGATCGGCACCAATGTCATGCAGGTCATGATCACGGCCTTGCTGATCGCGTCGATGTACGCGGTGATCGAGCGCAAGTGGCTGTTTCGCACTCTGCTCCTGGTGATCTTGCCCATAATCCTGAGCAACTGGTTTGTAGACCCGAATGAAAGCCACAAATACCTGAACTGGCTGACAGCGCTGGCTACCGACGCCTTCCTGACCACGGTACTGGTCGTCGTTTTCGCCCACATCGTGATGAGCAAGCGCGTCACGGCCGATCTGATATTCGGCTCTGTCGCCGTGTACCTGTTATTCGGCGTCGTAGTCGCGTTGACCTTCCACTTCATGAATAACGTCGCGCCCGGATCCGTAATCGCAAGCGTTGGCGTTGCCGAGACCGTTGCGGATCGTCGCGATGAATTTTCCGAACTGCTCTACTTCAGTTTCGTGACACTGACGTCAGTGGGCTACGGCGATCTTACGCCGCTCGAATCACCTGCCCGGAGCGTCGCCATGCTCGAGGGCGTCATCGGGCAATTGTACATCGCCATCCTGGTCGCGAAACTCGTTGGCGTTTACACGGCGCAGTCCCTGCGGGAGTCCGAGTGATGAATCAGTCAACAAGTCTTGTACTCGGTAGCGGCGGCGCGCGAGGAATTGCGCATATTGGTGTTATTCACGAACTCGAAAAACGCGGCTACAAGATCCGCGCCATCACAGGCTGTTCGGTTGGCAGCCTGATCGGCGGATTTTACTGCGCCGGCAAACTCGACGTCTTCGAGGAGTGGGTGTGCAATCTCAGCGAGTGGGACGTCGTGCGCTTTCTCGATATCTCCCTGACGGCACGCGACGGGATAGTCAAGGGTGACCTGATCATGGATACCCTGCGCGACCTGATCGGCGACAAGCAGATCGAAGATCTGCCAATACCGTTGACAGCCATCGCGACCGATATCGTCAATCGCAAAGAAGTTTGGCTGAGCAAGGGCAGTCTGTTCGACGCCATGCGTGCCTCGATGGCGATACCCGGCGTTTTCACGCCGAAGAAGATCAACGGTCAGGTCCTGGTCGACGGAGGACTTCTAGACCCGTTGCCGAGCGCACCGGCAACGTCGGACGGCACCGACCTTACGATTGCTGTCAGCTTATCGGGTCGAGACATGAAAGAGCCTTACGGCCCGAACCCACCGGAACAACCATTGAGCAAGATCGGCAGATACCGAAAGTCGATCGATACGTTCCTCGACCGGGTGCAGGACACACTCGGTATGGAAACCGAGAGCAAGCAACATGAAGAACGCGAGCTCGGTCTCACCGACATCATGCTCGGCATGTTCGACACAATGCAGGGCGCGATCGAAAGGTACCGACTCGCCGCGTATCCACCCGACGTGCTCATCGAGATTCCAAACAATATTTGCCAGACGCACGAAATTTACAAGGCGCGAGCGCTCGTAGCTGCCGGCCGCTACTGGGCTGCTGAGGCGCTGGAGCGGCAGACAACAGGCGTCGAGTAGCTTCGGGAATTCACTACATTTTGTCACGCCGTCCTACGCTACACTCGGGCGTGCTTCCTGGCTCAAGTGCGTCAGACAACAATAAGGGAAGGAATATCATGACTAACAGACATTTCCACCTGCTGCTCCTCATTAGCATCCTGCTTTCAGGAGTGGCACAGGCACAGGACAAACCCAATATCCTGGTTATCTGGGGTGACGACATCGGCCAGTTCAATGTCAGCGCCTACAACATGGGCATGATGGGCTACAGGACGCCCAACATCGACAGCATCGCCGAAGACGGCGCTCTGTTCACCGACTGGTACGGCCAGCAGAGCTGCACGGCCGGTCGCGCCGCCTTCATCACCGGCCAGTCGCCGATTCGCACGGGCCTGACCAAGGTTGGACTGCCCGGTGCACCGGAAGGCATGAAGGTGGAAGACCCGACCATCGCCGTGCTACTCAAGGCGCAGGGTTACATGACCGGTCAGTTCGGCAAGAACCATCTCGGTGACCTCGACGAGATGCTGCCGACCAATCATGGCTTCGACGAGTTCTTTGGCAACCTGTATCACCTGAATGCCGAGGAGGAGCCGGAGAGCCCGGACTATCCGGGCGACATGAAGCTCGCCGACGGCAGTACTTTCGCCCAGAAGTTCGGCCCCCGCGGTGTTATCCACAGCTATGCTGACGGCAGAATCGAAGACACCGGCCCACTGACCAAAAAACGCATGGAAACAGTGGACGAAGAAGTCACTACCGCCGCGATGGGCTTCATGGAGCAAGCGGTCGAGGCCGACAAACCGTTCTTCGTCTGGTGGAACAGCACCCGCATGCACGTCTGGACGCACCTCAAACCCGAGTCCGAGGGCAAGACCGGTCAGGGCGTCTACGCCGACGGCATGGTCGAACACGACGCGATGGTTGGTCAGCTGCTCGCCAAACTCGAGGAGCTGGGCGTGGCAGACAACACCATCGTCATGTACAGCACCGACAACGGAGCGGAGGTGTTCACCTGGCCGGACGGCGGTACGACGATGTTCGCCGGCGAGAAGGCCACGCAATGGGAGGGCGGCTTCCGCGTGCCGACCGCTATTCGCTGGCCCGGCGTCATTGAGCCTGGCACGGTCATCAACGACATCGGCGCGCACGAAGACATGCTGCCCACGCTACTCGCGGCGACTGGCGATCCCAACGTGAAAGAGGATCTGCTGAAGGGCAAGAAGGTCGGCGGCAGGAAATACAAGGTCCACCTCGACGCCTACAACCTGCTTCCGGCGCTCAAGGGCGAGGCCGAGTGGCCGCGCAAGGAGTTCCTGTATTGGACCGACGACGGCAGCGTCGCCGCCCTGCGATACAACGACTGGAAGATCACCTTCCTGAGGCAGAACGCGCACGGAATGTACGTCTGGTCTGCTCCATATGAACAGTTACGTATGCCGATGATCGGCAATCTGCGCATGGATCCGTTCGAGCGTGCCTATCATGAAGGCATCGGCTACCCGGCATGGCAATTCGAGCACATGTTCATGTTCGCGCCTGCTGGCTACTATGTAGGTCAATGGCTGCAGAGTTTCCGCGACTTTCCGCCGCGGCAGAAGCCCGGCAGCTTCAGCCTCGACCGCGTGATGGAGGCGATAACCAAAGGCGCGGGCGACAAGTAGCATCGCTTCGCCCGGTCTGGCATTAGCAGGCGACCCGGCGGCGCATGAGCGCCGCCGGGTCTGCCAATTGCCAAATCGTTGTTACGAATCGCGGAGTCTACTCACGTGAGATTTACTACAACCAGGATCATTGCAACGGGCCACCTTTTGCTGGTGGCCTTGTTGCTTTCTGCTCCGGGGTATGCGGCCGGCAAGCCGAAATTGATATTGCAGATCACCGTCGACCAGCTTCGCGGCGATCTGCCGACGCGGTACTACGATCGTCTCGGCGAGGGTGGATTCCGTTACCTGTGGGAATCAGGCGTCGTCTACCGCAATGCGCATCACGCCCACGCCAACACAGAGACCATTGTGGGTCACGCAACGCTCGCGACCGGCGCGCATCCATCCGGGCACGGCATGATCGGCAATCTCTGGTTCGACCGTGAGACCGGTTACACGACTTACAACGTCGAGGACCCGGACTATCGGCTGCTAACCGAAGGAGCCGACGTCGACGAGGGTGCCGAGATCGATCCGACACAGCGCGCCGCGCGTAGCGAGGGCCGCTCGCCTGCTGCGATCCTCGTTACTACTTTCGCTGACGAACTCAGGAGCAATACCGGCGGCAAGGCCAGAGTCGTCGGCGTGTCGGTCAAAGACCGCGGCGCGATCTCGATGGCGGGCCATTCGGGCACTGCCTACTGGTTCTCGAAAGCGAGTGGTGAGTTCGTTACGAGCACCTATTATCTCGACGAATACCCGGTATGGGTGAAATCTTTCAATGATGCGAAGCCGACGCAGCAATTTGCCGGCACATCCTGGAAACTTCTGCATGATCAGGATACGTATCTCTTTGGTGACACGGACGATCGCGAGTGGGAAGCCGACGTTGCCGGTTTCGGTCGTGTGTTCCCGCACTCCTTCGGCGATGGCAGCAGCCGCTACTTTACGACATGGCTGACCCTGAGCCCGGCGGGCGATCAACTCGTCCTCGACTTCGCGAAGCAGGCACTGGTCAACGAGCAACTGGGCGACGATGACGTAACGGACTACCTCGCCGTCAGCTTCTCATCGACCGACTACGTCGGTCATGTATTCGGCCCTTCGAGTCTCGAAGCCGAAGACAATATCCTGCAACTCGATCGCACGCTCGCCGACCTGCTCGCCTTCGTCGATGAGGAAGTGGGCCTCGACAACACGTTGATCGTGCTATCGGCCGACCACGGCGGACCGGACTCCCCGGGTTATCTGAATTCGCTCGGCATTCCCGCCGGCTATGTCGACCCAGCAAGCTGGGATAAAGCGGCGGCCATCGATCGCATCAAGCAGCGATTCAAGATCAAGGGCGAGTTGATCGAAACCTACTCGCACCCGTATCTGTATTTTAGCTCCGAAGTGAAGAACAACTCACGGATCGATCAAGAGGCACTCGAAGAGGCCGTGGTCGAAGAGCTCTCGAAGTTCCCCGGTGTATCCCTGGCGGTTTCAAGTGCTGCACTCCGCCGCGGCAACCTGCCGGACACGCACCTGTATCGCTCAGTCGTACGAAACTTCCATTCGAAGCGCTCGGGCGATGTCTTTATCGTTTTCGAACCGAACTGGTTTATTAACGATTTCGATGGACTCGTCGTTGCTTCAACGCATGGGTCGCCTTGGAATTACGATACTTACGTTCCAATTGTCTTCGCGGGCGCCGGCCTGAACTCACAAATAGTTGATCGTCACGTGCTAACCGTAGACATTGCAGCAACGCTGTCTGCGATCCTCAGTATCAAGGCACCGTCGGGAGCTGTCGGCACTCCGCTGCTAGAGGTCCTGAAGGAATAGACAAACTCCTCAACCAGGGGCGTTCTTGCAGTCCCGGCAGGGCCGGTTGAGTGATGTTTATTCGGACTGATCGGCCGAGAACATTTTCTGCCACTCCTCACGAGTG
>Ga0255054_10000176_pt1 | contig 35944 bp, 26 predicted proteins | sample JV7_2_23_MG_FD_188634 | JGI IMG/M metagenome (GOLD analysis project Ga0255054, IMG submission 188634) | Seawater microbial communities from Jervis Inlet, British Columbia, Canada - JV7_2_23 | ecosystem: Environmental > Aquatic > Marine > Inlet | place: Canada: British Columbia | collected... | reverse complement strand
TCATCAACTTTGCCGATTACAGCATCGACAGTATCGGATCGATGGTCAAAGCGATCGGCGTGCCTTCTGAAGATGATTATGACGAGCCGCCGCTGCGGATCCTCGGTCTGGTGTGTGAAAATGATGCCTATCCGGCCTTGGATATCGCGGCGCTTAACCGGCTTGCCTATTCGGCGGAGGTGCGCATCATTCCGGTCAGGTGTCTGGGGTCGGTCAACGTCATCTGGATCAAGGACGCCATGGCCCAGGGGATGGACGGTGTTTTTCTGCTGGGCTGCAAACACGGTGACGATTACCAGTGCCATTTCATCAAGGGCAGCGAGCTGGCCGACATCCGAATGAAAAAAATCGGCGAGGCCTTATCGAGCCTGGCCCTTGAAGAGGAGCGTGTGGCCCAATTCGAGGTGGCCATCGATGACTATGATAAACTGCCACAGATTATCGATGATTTCGTGGCCAGTGTCGAGGAAATGGGTCCGAACCCCTTTAAGGGCTTTTAATAATTGACTATTTTCGATTGACGATTGTCGATTGAAAAGAATTCATTCCGATTTTCAATATTCAATTGATTGGGGAGGTAAAATATGGCGGATACATATGTTATTGAGCCTGATTTAGATTTTATCAAAGAGGTCGGTGCACTGGGGGGCCAAGACCTCAAGAAATGTTATCAGTGTGCAACCTGTTCGATCGCCTGTCCGATTTCACCGGACACCAAACCGTTTCCCCGCAAGGAAATGATCGCGGCCTCCTGGGGGCTGAAAGACAAGCTGGTGGGCAATGCCGATATCTGGTTGTGCCACAATTGCGGCGATTGTTCCACCCTCTGTCCGCGCGAAGCCAAGCCCGGTGATGTGCTGGCAGCCGTGCGTTCGTATACGATTTCAGCGTATGCCCGGCCCAAAGCATTGGCCAATGCCCTGAAGGATCCCAAAAAATTACCTATTTTGTTGGCGATCCCCGCGGTCCTCTTTCTCATTGTGGGAACGATCACGGGTCTGCTCGATTTTACGCCGGATCTCAGCCAAGGCATCAAGCATTACAAATTTTTTTCCACCTGGCTGGTGGATATACATATGCTCCCGGCGGCAATTTTTGCGGCGACTGTTTTTGCGTTGGGTCTCAAACGGTTTTTAGGTGATATTCATCAAAATGCACTGCTGGAGGGTAAAACAACCCAGCAAAACATTGAAGTGGTCGGATTTATTAAGGCATTTGTTCGTATCATTCCGACCATCCTGTTACACCGCAAGTTTTCGGAGTGTACTGAAAATAAAGACCGCGAAATTGCCCACTTCTTGACATTGTGTGGCTTTATCGGGCTGTTTATTGTGACCTCGATTGTTTTCCTTGTCCTCTATGGGTCGTATCTGCTTCCCGGCGGCCCGGTTCACGGTCCCTGGTCCCAGCTCAATCCGATCAAATGGCTGGCCAATATCGCCGGTGTGGCGCTGATTGTCGGAACCAGCCTGATGATCAAAAATCGCATCTCCAAAAAAGATCAGACTTCCAGCTACTTTGACTGGTACCTGATCTACCTTGCTTTCGGGCTGGGTGTGACCGGCATGGGCGCTCAGCTGACCCGACTGGCGGGCTGGGCGTTTGTTTCTTTTGCCACCTACTATGTTCACCTGATTCTGGTGTTCGCGTTATTTGCCTATCTGCCGTTCTCAAAGCTGGCCCATTTGGTGTATCGAACGGTGGCGATGACGTACAATGAATATGCAGGAAGAAACTTCTAAATAGATACTTGAATAATGATTAAAAGGGGACTGCAGCAATGCGTCCCCTTTTTTTTGGTTTCAGGTGTCGGGTGTCAGGTGTCAGGTTTGAAAAGATAAGAATGAGGATTGAGGTCTGAGGTATATCAAAATAGAAAGCGGCGAAAATGGCCCTGCCAGCTCATGACGGAAAACGACAACTCATGGTCCCAGGAGGACGATTCATGACGGAAACCGACACGTCATGTTGAAATGGTCAGCCGCCAAGCAGGCTTTTTTGCTCAGTCCGCAGTCCTCAGCACTCAGTCCTCATTTTTCCTGACACCTGAACACTGACACCATAAAAAAAGTAGAATATCCAATATCGAACAAGGAATAATGAATTTCGAAGGGATACAGAATGAGGGATCTGAAAGAACACTGAATGACGGTTAAATCAGAATATTTGAGCTCGATTTTTGTAATAAGCCTAAAAGCAGCTTAATTTAGAGGGTTGGAAACTTCAGCATTCGAAATTCCTTGTTGGATATTCGATATTCAATAGCCGTTTAAATTGAGCAGGGCACTCGTCCTCGTGCTCCTCCTCGTCCTCGATATTGAATCGAATAACGAGTACGAGTACGACGACGAGAACGAGGAGGAGTAGGGCAGCCCTCGACTCGACTGAGCTCGTCGCAGGCTGCGGCTGCCAGAAACCAGCAGCCAGAGGCGAAAACCTCTGAACCCCAATCCAAAGAAAAAAGGGAGCGCCTTGCGGCGGCTCCCTTTTAGTTCCTGCGCTTCTTTTAGATGATCAAATCAATCTCCGGTAGCAGCTCCGTGCAGCTTGATCTCAACTTTGTCGGTCAGTTCCTCGTAGTATCCACGCAGGATTTTAACGACTTCATCGCGGCCGAAGTGATCCGGCAACTCTGCGCCTTCTGAAAGCATTTTCCGCAGCATGGTTCCGCTGAGCAGCACGCGATCTTCTTTTTGATGCGGGCAGGTTCGCAGTGATGCCATGCCGTCGCATTTGTAGCAGTAAAAGGTCCAGTCGATTTTCAAGGGTGTGCAAAGCAATGCTTTGCCTTCTTCTTCCGGACTCGGTATTTTATCAAAGATGGTCTGGGCTTCGAACATACCGTAAAAATCACCCACACCGGCATGGTCGCGGCCGATGATCATTCGCGAACATCCGTAGTTTTGCCGGAAAGTGGCATGCAGCAAGCCTTCGCGGGGTCCGGCGTAGCGCATATCCAGCGGGTATCCGCCCTGGACCACCTTCTCTTCGACGAAATAATTCTTAACCAGAGAATCGATGCACTTAACGCGAACTTCAGCCGGAATATCCCCCGGTTTCAAATTGCCGACCAGAGAATGAATGTAAACCCCGTCGCAAACTTCAACCGCAATTTTGCAGAGGTATTCGTGAGAACGATGCATGGGATTTCTGAGCTGCAGCGCAGCCACTTCGCTCCAGCCCCGTTCTTCAAATATTTTGCGCGATTCTTCCGGTCGCATGTAAACGCCGGCATACTTGGTCGGGTATTCGCCTTCACTCAGCACTTTTACCGATCCGGCCAGGTTGATATCTTTTTGATCCATGACCATCTCAACGCCCGGGTGATCGTCTTTGGCAATTTTCCAGAATTCCTCTGCTGTGGCGGTGCCTTCGCCCATGTAGACTTTTTCACATTCAAACTTTTTGTCGGCCGCGGTCATTTCATATTGTTCGGTGACCGTCATGGTGGCCATGATCTCGTCGCCTTCCGGATCATAAAGCGCAATCTCTTCACCCTGGCTGATGCCTTCTGCATCTTCTTTTGAAGCCGATAAGGTCACCGGAATGGGCCAGAAGGTCCCGTCGGCCATCAGAAAGTTTTCACAAACACCTTTCCAATCCGCCTGGGTCATAAAGCCGGTCAACGGGCTGAAGCCGCCAATACCCATCATGATCAAATCGCCCTTTTCACGCGGAGAGACCGGGATCTTTTTAAGGCCCTCGGCCTTTTTCTTTTCAGCTTCCAGCTCGGCGCCTTCAAGCAGACAGCAGGTCAGTCCTTTTCCGCCATGAGGTGCAATTAAATTTGCCATTTGTTTTCCTCTCCTTTCAATCTGATTTTCTATAATTAAGTCGCCAAAACGACTATTATCCATTTATATAAAAACGTACTAGTTAATAAGGATAGCCGGTTTTGTCAAGCTGAATTCCACTCTGAAAGCAAAGATTTATCAAGGGCGAGGAAGAGTAGGGTCGGACACCGTGCCGACCGTGCGAGAAACTGCAAAAAGTTCGAGTACGATATTAGGGAAGGTCATTGTTTCTCGTACTCGTACTCGGTTTTTGATACAATGTCGAGGACGAGGACGAGAACGAGTACGAGGACGAGTACGAAGTTAGACAACATCCCACCGTCGCTTAGAAGGTGAAGAGACCCCCGATTATCAAAATAACCACGGCCAGTGAAATCAGGACGGCGATAATAATTTTGTTTCGGTTTTTAGCCGGCGGCTGTTTATGAATATCCTGCGGTGGCGGTTTGATGGGTTCCGAAGGCGTTCGAAAGAAACTGGATGGCGGAGGTATATCCGGTGGTTTGAGTTTGGGATGCGGGGGTGCTAAATCCGGCGGGATGGTCAGGGAGGCATCTGCGAGCTTCTTGGGCGCGGCCGCAATTTCAGCCCCGCAATGGGGACAAAACCGGTATTTCAGGGTTTCCACTTCCGGCAGCTGTTTGCTGCATTTGGGGCAGTCAATTGGCATGATGTTTCAAGTTATAGTGTTCGAAAAAGGTTAGTCTTAATTCATGGTTTCAGGTGCCAGATAACAAATTTAGGAATTGCGAATTCAGGAATTTAGGAATTCAAGGTATTCTGTCATTCTAATTCCTAAATCCCTCAATTCCTGAATTCCTCAATCATTGAATCCTGACACCTTTTTATGTCCTATCGGTACGTATTTAGCCCCACAAAGGTGCCGCCGTTTTTCTGACACAAAATGCGCATTAAGGTGGCAAAACGCTCGCCGGTATTACCGCGCACACTGGTTTTTGCCATCACCACCGGAAAACCGACGGCATGTATCCGGACTCGCCGGGACCCGTCTTTTGTCCGTTTGTTGATGCGATCCACAGTGTCGATGACCGGTTGAATCCGATGCCCGCTGAATTCATCACCAAAAACATACAGGCTTATTTTCTTATGCGTTGAATAAAATGTTCTGATGGCAGCTGTAATGCCCTCAACAGGGCTGCTGTTGCTGAACGCGCGCCAGGTGCTGAGCCTGGAAATAATGGCCCGGCGGCGGGCCGGTGTGTCGGGAATCCACTTGCCCCGATATTGTGAAAACATGTATTCGCCCATATCGTTCATTATCTGAATGCCTTTGACTTTCGGATATACATCCAGGGTTTCTCTTAATTTTTTCTGCACCAGCGCCCAGGCGTTGCGCTGCATGCTGCCCGAAGTATCAATAATGAAGATAATATATTCGCTGTCTACCGGAATGCCGCCGATGGAGCGGTCCATTTTACGGGGCTGAGTTTTCAGCAGGCGCTGCATCTCTTCGGTTAACTCCTGCATGGCGCGGGCCAGTTTGTCTTCAATAATATTTTGTACCTGGGCAGTGTCTTTTGACCCCGCAAACTGACCCTTGATTTTCGACAGGTCTCCCTGCAGTCTTGCCAGTCGGATTTTTTCTTCCGACAGTTGTTCCTTTAGGGCCGCCAAGTCACGATTCAGTATTGCGGTTTCGCCCCGGATTTCCACCAGTTCCTCTTCAAGCTGGATTATTTTAGCCTCCAGATCTACCTTAACTTCTTCGATGATCAACGGTTCGGCGAATTTGGATAATACGAACAGCAGAATCACTGCACCGAATCCGCAGCAAATGCAATCCAGAAAAGATAAGCTGAAAATCTGGAGATCTCTTCGTTGCTTTTTCATCTTTCAATGCGTATTGCCCTATCGGGACGAATACGATTCCATGGTTACAGTCCAAGGCGCCCGGATTAAAGAGCGCTATCGCTTGAGGAGCGTTTCACTAAAGGAGCGCTGCGCTTTAAGCCATAATTGCCTCGAGCCTCAATCCGCAATCCAAAATCCAAAATCCGAGATCCGCAATCCTTTACGGCCAATCCTTCGAAGGCGAAAAAAAAGAACCGCGGGTACTCTTCGCCAGGCGCCAATATGCATCGGCAGCCAGCGGGTCACCTTCCATCGGGTATAAAATAACATTGACCGGGGCCCGCGGGAGTTTGCCAATGGCTTCATTAAACAGACTTAGGCGTTTATTAGCGGACACCCGCTTGCGCCAGGGTTTGCTTGATCCCATCGTCGGCAGGCCGTCCGTCAGTAAAAAAATGTTATCCGGAGCCGGCTTCATAGCAAGCATAGCAGTGACCGCATTTAAAAGACTGGTGCCTTTTTGCGGAACGACGCTGCGGATATTATCAGCTGCCCGGTTTAATTGATCCACATTACCGGCTGCCAGCCAGGTTCCCTGGGTGCCTTTAAGTAAAGGGGCGGCAGTTTCGTTAAACGCATATATCTGGAATTGGCTTGTTTGCGGAAGCTGGGTGGTCAACCAGTTAACGGTTGCGACTGCCTGCTGCCATTTGGCTGATTTTAATTTTTCTTTGGTGCTGAGGTTGCGGCGTCGGATGATTCCAACAACCGTTTCATCGAGCATGCTGGCTGAAGCGTCCACTAAAATAAATATGCGCCGGCCGCCCATCTTTAAATCGGTTAAATACTGACGGTCTCCGTGCCCGGGAAATTTTCGCAGTCGGGTGCCCATGTCGTCCTGAGTCTTGGCGCCGGCTCTCAGTCGCTTGAGTTCTTCTTCTAAAGATTTCAGGTCGGTTTTTAATTTGTTGACATGTGTTTTAGTGGACAGGGTGTCATCCTGTCTGTCGGATAGCTCAATCTTCTTTTGCTCAAGAATTTCAATGATTCTGCGCGATAGTCCTTCTGTCCGCACGAGATTCGCTTCTGTTTGCTCGATGGCATTGCGGGCCTGTATTAAATCTTTTTTTCCTTCAAGGACGATATGCTCCATGAGATCCACCTCAGCGCGAAAATCCGAGGTGATCGAATCCCGCTGGGCGGCACTCTTGGCATTTACCAGCACAAACAATAGAATGATGGCCCCCAACCCGCAGGTAATGATATCAAGAAAGGCTAAGTTGAACACATTGACGGATCTACGTTTCATCAGTTTCTCTATCCAGACACGCAATGAGTTTAAGTATTTCACCCGGTGTTCCGACCCGGACCGTCTGACCCAGCAATAAAATCATTTTCCCGGTTACCGGGTTTTCATCCACGAAAGTACCGTGGGTGCTGTAATCATTTAGAACAACCTTATTTCCCTGCAATTGAACAGCGCAGTGTTTTCGGGAAACCCCGGCGATCTGTCCCTGGATTTGGATACCGGATTCGCCGGAAACCCCTTCCAGACCGACGATTAAGGGCTTTTCTGTTATGGGATACGCGAAATTGCGATAAAGGATATGGCTGGGCCGTTTTTGCCTCTCGGGTTGTCGTCTGGGTTCTTCATATGATATGGGGCCTGCAGCAGGCAACGGTCGCGAAGTCAAGAATGAGGCACTGTTTCCGGCATGCTGTTCAAACAGCCGGCGGCTGAATCTCAAGATTCCCATTGCGCCGGAACCGGGCTGCAGCTCGATGATGTTGCAATTTTCGATTTCAGCGAACATATCTTTCATGCCCGGCAAACGGGTGATCCGATCTGTGAGCATCAGGACCGGTCCGGATCCCGCCTTGCCATAACGGTCATACAGGCGGCCAACAATACGACGCATTTCTTCGAACACAGGCGCTCCTTTTTTGTAAAAGAGATCGCCCGTCAGCGTTACGTGGTATACTTTGGACCCTCCTGTCATTTCAAAATAGACGCTGGGATTCGCGCAAAGCTGTGTCAAAACACCGGGTAGCCGATCGTATAATTCCTGCTCGGTGGCAGCCTGATGTAACGGGTCAAAGCGTGTGCTGCGCACAAATTCTTCTGCAATGGCATCCACCCATCTTCGATATAATTTACTGAGACCATGTCCCTCTGCTGATATCGAATCTTTCTGGCTTAATTGTCCCGCCCGCTCAAGGCGGGTAACTTCAAAGCGGTGCAAATGCAAATCCAGGTGCAGCAACAGTCCTTCCGGCAGCTGCTCCGGAATCGCTGCGACTGCCAGGGGAACAAAACCTTTTACCGGGATGCCCAGTTCTTGGGTGATCCCTAAAATGAAACCTAAATGCTCCCGGGTATAAAAACCCGGAACGGCGATGACCATTTCCTTTCCATGATGTTTTACGGTCTGCCAGATGCGGGCAAAATGCTCGAAAGCGATTTCAGCGTGATTGTGTGCAAACGGATTGGGTTGTTCTAAGGACTCAATATTTAATTGGTCCCAGAATTGATTGAGAATCTGACGGGGATAAAGGTGGGCTTTTCTTTCAGCCGCCACGCCGACGGTTAATCGATTTTTTTCCGGCAGCGCAAACCCGGGACTCTCAACGCTGTTTCCGTCCACTTGCAGCAACCCGGCCGGTTCGTTTCCGGCGACCAGGATGCCGGCGTCACTGAGTTCAAGTCCCAATAGGCTCATAAGGGGCACCTTCGTTTCAAGGTTCATAGGTTCATAGGTTCTGGGTTCAAGGGTTCAGGGTATAAGGTTGAGAGTGCAGAACAGATGCATGCGATCTAATCTGATTCTTTTGCTGTTTTCTAACCTCTGAACCTACGAACGTTGAACCTTTGAACCCGGCGGATACACCCGCCGTCACTTTGTATACAGATGGCTGATCAGATTTTCATCACAGTACGTTTCCGCATCCAGCACGTAGTGCTCCTGCAGCTGCTGCAATTGATGCAGGAGAAACATCAGCCCAATGCTGATTAACAGAGCGATCAAGGTTGAATTAAAGGCGACACCCAGGCTGCGCGTGACATCAAATATGTCGCCTTGAAGGGCTTTATGCGCCTGGCCCAGTGCATCTCCGATCCCTCGAACCGTACCAATAAACCCGATTGACGGGATGGCCCAGGTGATATAGCGTATCATGGATAACTCGGATTCAAGTCGTTCGGCTTCTGATTCACAATAGGCATGTGTGGCGTTAGCCACATCCTGAATGTTGCGGGTGGTACTGAATCGCTGTAAACCGGCCAGCAACGCCCTGGGCAACAACGTCCCGCGTTGCTGCGCTGGCAGTGCTTGAATCTGCCGGGATACATCCCGGGTGTCCTCCGGAAGGATGCGCACGCCTTCGGCCAACGGAATCAAGTCCATTTGCAGCAAACCTCGCTGCTGCGAAGTTTTAAAGGCTTTATACCCCATGATGGCAACCGCCCAGAACATCAGAATAAAACAGGCTTCCTGTTCGTAATCACGGATCAACACAAAAACCGATCGTTCCGTCACCTGAGATTCGTCTTCTGCCATCTGAATGGCCTGTTTGGCCAAAATGGCGTCGGCCCTGGGCCGAATCACTGCCACATAGATGGCATGCACAATAATCACGATGATGATCAACGAAAACACCTGGTAGATGAACTCAAAAGAAAAAGGAAAGTCTCGTTTCATGGTATCCGTCCATATTTGTTATGCGTTAGATACATTGATTATGGTTTCAGGTTTCAGTGTTCGGGTGTCAGGATTCAAAGATTGAGGAATTCAGGAATTGAGGGATTTAGGAATTAGAATGACAGAATACCTTCAATACCTAAATTCCTGAATTCGCAATTCCTAAATTTGGCCTTACCCCCTGTTTTCTGACACCCGAAACCTATTTTTGTAAAACACTTACGAAACAAAACAACTATATATCGTATGGAAAATCAACCGCTTGCTCCGCCTCAATTTTTTCCGAGGGATGAAAATCTTTAAGCGGCTTTTTTTTATCGCCGGTTGAATCTTGCTTTTCATCGGTTTTAGATTCGGGTTCTTTGCTTGCAGGCGACGGTGCATTTTTTTCATCGGTGGCAGTCTGTGTTGCGCTCTGCGCTACGATCACCGTATATGGATTCGATGTACCCGCCCGGGCGGCCCAATTTACGATAACCAGAAAGCCCAGCAGCGCAACACCGATTATTGCCAGCCTTTTGACCCCTGCTAATGTTTTCACGGCCATAATTATGTCTCATTTGGAGTAGCGGCAAATCCGAAACCCAAGATCCGGGCGCTTGCCGTCGCTGTAATCGCGATACGCCAGCCTCAATTTGCTCATGCTGGCATATTTCCAGCTCGAGCCTTTAACCACATGATGCTTTCCCTGAGGGGGTCCGGATGGATCGATATCGGCTTTATTGGTATTATAGGGATAAATTGTGTAAAAGTCATGGCACCATTCCGCGACGTTGCCGCCCAGGTCATATAACCCCAGATCGTTGGCCTTAAATTTTGCCGGTGGTGCCGTGACCGGGTAGCCATCGTTGTAATTTTCGATATAAGCCGGCAGCAGTTTTTTGGCCGAAGTATCGGCATAATTTCCGGAAGGCGAGGTCGGCGGGAACTGTTTTCCCCAGGGGTATTTGAGTGCAGCCTGATTTTTAATGAAGCGGGCGCAATATTCCCATTCGGCTTCGGTGGGTAGCCGATATCCGGTCCCGATGGGCTCAGCGGCCACCAGGCGACCGCCCTTTTTCACATAGACGGGAGGCAAAGACTCCCTGGCGCTTAGCCAGTTACAGAACAAAGCCGCCTGCTCCCATGTCACCTGAACAACGGGATGATCGTCCTGTGATAAACGCTGTCCCTTGACTGCGCCGGAAGTGTGGCCGGCCAAGAATTTTTTAAACTCTTTATTGGTTACTTCACTTTTGCCCATATAAAATGGTCGTTGCAGGGTTATTTTGCGAAGTGTTTCGTTGGTGCGGCGGCCCTGTTCCCGGCGCGAAGAGCCCATGGTAAATGGCCCGGGGCGGATCAGTTTCAGAGCGTATCCATTTGGGGCCGTGATGACACCAGCTGGACCTGCGAGTTTTGATTGCAGACTGTTTAAGGTGATTTTAATTTCTTGCGGGTATCCGGGTCGCGGGGTGATGCGGGTTCGATAGGGTTTATATCCTTTTTTTATAATTTCCACCTGGTGACTGACCGCCACCAGCTTTAATTCCTGCGGCACCTTCCCCTGATTTTTTCCGTCCAAAACCAGCTGGGCATCGGCCGGCTCAACCGCGAACCGAATAATCCCCACTAGCGGTTTTAAATCCACAGCCAGTGTTTTCAATTTTCCGGTAGACACCTGAACCCGGCGGGATACTTTTTCATAACCGGCTTTGGAAATTCGAATTTCATGCGGGGTATTGGCAGCTAACGAGACCTTTAAAGGCGTTTTACCGATAAATTTCTGACCGATGGTTACATTCGCGCCGGATGGTTGGGTTTGCAGGGCCAATGTGCCGTCGGCAGCCTGCAGCCGGATGTCTTTTATGGATTGCGGTTGATTCGGCGTCACAGCCAGCTGAGTCTGCCAGGTTTTAAATCCTTCAGCACTTATTTGCAACCGGTAGTTTCCTTCTTGCAGTTCAATTTTTAAGGGGGTATTGCCGGCCGGTTTACCCTCAACCGATACAACAGCCCCTGCCGGAATCGAACTGATAAACACATCAGACCAGCCGGGGACAAGTGCAAAATCAAAGGACTGTTCTTCCGGACAGCCGGCGATTTGCACTTCTGTTTTGATATCCTGGTAATTATCCGCCTGAATTTCTAAAACCCGCCGGCCGGCCTTTACCTCAAGGTTTGATATGGGGGTGATGCCGACTTCCTGCCCGTCTATGATGATCCGGGCGCCCTTAAGAACAACTGCCGGTTCACCGGATGGGTGAGCCTGTAAGGATATGCGCCCCGGTAGTTTTTCCATTTGAAATCGGACCGCCTGGCTTTTGTCCGTTCCCACCTCAAAGGGCTGTTCAAATGCAAAATAGCATTCTTTAGTCGCATGTAGATTATACGTTCCGGGCCGCAGCAGATAATGCCCGCCAAATCTGGGTGCAATCAGGCTGCCGCTGATGGAAATTTGATCCGGCGGCGGTTCAATATGGATCGTGATTTGCCTGGCGGTAAAGACAAACCCGGCGGCGATAATAAGCAATAGAAAACTTAGGCCAATTGCCAATCCGATGAATCGCCGATATCGTATCAATGAATCGGTACGCCGCCGACGGCGATCCGGACGGAAACCGAGGGGTTCGATTTTTAACGTCTGATCTATCCGTCCGGCGGAGGGTGGACTGACAGATTCAGCCTCGGATTCCCGGCGGATGACTCCAATAATGAAGCAGTTGTCTGCGACCTTAATATTAATTCTACAGGAGGCGATATCAATTATATCGCCATGCATCAACCAGGCGGAATCATCCAATTTTCGGTGATTATATTGCACCGCAACATCAGATTGGCCGACTTGCACAAAAGGTCGCTTCTGCGATAAGCCGATATATGCCACATCCGCATCGGTTTTGAGATCGGTGATCCGAATATCGGCCGTCGGGCCGGCTCCGATAATTAGCGGAAACCCATCTTCAGCAAGCGTTCGTTCATCCCTGCCGTCTCTAATTTTGTAAAGGACTTTCAAATTTTAGCCTCACATTTGATGGGAATACGCAGCAAACTTTGGCCCGGTTTGATGATGATTTTCTTGCGGACATCCTGGTATCCGTCCCGCGTTCCCACAACGGTGTAGGTGCCGGGTCGCAGGCTCAGTTGCCGGCTTTCAAAGCGGCCCAGTTTGCCGACTTTGTAAACGGCGACGTCAGTAAACGTATCGGATTCAATAATTATTTTTACCGGGGTTTGAGCAGCGTCCACTATCCGGACAAGTTTTTCGAATCGATCTTTGAGTTGCGGGCCTTTTGGGTCAATTTCTTCAATTTCGGCCATGAGCGCCATGGCATTTTCAAGCTGGCGATCTGATTCCAGCGCGGCCGGCTGTTGCAGAAAAAAACTGATGCGCTTGTCAATGCGGATGCGATCCAGGGCACGTTCTTTCCCTTGGGCAGCAAACTGGACATTGGCGTCGATCTTAAGAACCTGTAAATAGGCATCTAAGGCCTGTCCCCAGTTTTCAGCCTGTTCTGCCGTTGTCGCTTTTTGGCGATAGGTTTCAATGCGGGCCAGGCGAATGGATTGATCGACCTGGTTCAGTGCGTCTTTGACTTCCCGGGATTCCGGCCTGAACGATTTTGCTTTCAGCAGTTTTGCCCGGGCAAGTTGATAGTCATTATGATGAAGTGCCGTCAGCCCCTCAGACATCATCTGTTGAAATTCTGCATTACGGATCTGGCCTTTAACCCGCGCCAGAGCCTGCCGGGCCTCTTTTGACTCGGGGTCCAGGTGCAGGGCCTCCTGATAATCGGCATGCGCAAAAGCGATTTTACCTGCTTTTTCATGACGGTTTCCCGATTCCAGTAGCTGCATGACCGCATCTAAATTTTTGGCACGCTGCAAACTGTGCCGGGCAAGCCGGTTATCCGGATCAATCATCAGGGCGATCGAGAATTTTTGTTGGGCGAGCCCACTGTTTCCCTTATCCAGCGCCATGCGGCCTTGAGCCAGCAGCCGTTCTAAAACCGGCTCGATCTGGCCGATCAATGTCTGCGCTCTGGCGGCGGCTGCCGCATATTTTGCGGCGGCTGCGGCATAATTGCTTTCGAGTAAAAGCCGATCCGCTTCTTCCGAAAGTTGGATCATTTCACCATATGCCGGGTCTCCCCATTGCGAAACACCTTTTGCTTCCAATTGCTGTATAAGCTGCATAAACTCAGCCAGCTTTTTCTCGGCTTCCTTTTCTTCAGCGGCCAGCTTGGCAGGATCCGGTGCAGTTTCGGGTAGAACCTCAGGCGTCTCTATGGTCTTTTCTGGTACCGGTTGATTTTGTTCGCTAACCGACATTTCCGTCCGGGTTTGTTGCGGAGGTTGACTTGCCAGATAATGCCACAGCCAGAACCCGCCGGTTACCAGTAAGACAAACGCAATGGTGAGCGTCACACCTTTGATCAGGTTACTGCGCTCGGTTAAAGGCAACCCTTTGCCGGGGACCTTTGGTGTTACCCTGACCGGAGTAATGATTTCCGGGCGAACTGAAGCCGAATCTGGCGCAGCCAGGTCGGGCTCCGGTTCATCCGGCGACCGGGTATGATCGACGCCGGCGTTGACCTTGCGGTCAAATCGCTTTTGGTCTTTTTTTAAATTCGCCATATTGAAATGTTTTGTTTTAGATCGTTCCGTTTTCTAGGGGGACTATACGAAAAATCACGAAAATATGAAAGGCACGTGTCGCTGAGTGAGGCCATTTTCGTGATTTTAGTACTGAATCCAGTTGCAGCCGTGCAGTTGGGCCGCATCCCAACTGAACGCTCTAGCTGACAATCCGTATAAATGAGTGAAGTCTGTTTGAGTTCGATCAGGGTTTCTGGTCTTGATCCATATCCTGTTCTTCAGGAGGCGGTGTCGGTTCAAAGCCGGTTTCTGCGAAATAGATCTGTCGCAGCAGTTCTCGCCAGCGCTTAAACTGTTCTTCGGCGGTTCCGGTCAATTCGTATTGCTGCCCTTCAAATTCCATAATAACGGGCTGCATTTCATCTCCAAATGATTCACTGAGCTCCTCAATTGCAGCAGAATGCATTTCAGCCTCCTTGGATATATTCCATCCGCTGATAAACACCTGCCCCCCAACCAGAACCATTGCCGGAGCAACGATCCGCGCCATGTCGGCGTTTTGTGATCCCGCCACAATCGCCCCTGCGACCAACAATGCGCCCAGCAGTTGTTTGGTCAGCGCTTCTTGTTTGATTTTTTTTATAGCTTCCCGTTCGGTTAAGTTCAGTTTGCGCCAAGTTTCGTATGGCGGCCACATTTCATTATAAAACCCTTCATATTGCTGGTTCAGGGTGTCCACATACATGTATTCACGCTCTCTGATTTTCAGCAGGCGGTCCATCATGGGGTCATTATCCGCCGGCAGGCGGTTAACGCTTAACCGGCCTTTTTTGTCTTTCGTGAGATAGTCACCAAATGCGTCCGGTGCGAACTCCTGTGCAAATTTGAGCTTGGAAACGGTACGAATGGTTTCAATTTCTGCTGCGGTTAGCCTTATTTTATATTTGGCCATATCATTGGCAATGGTATTGTAGAGATCCTGATAGGCATCTTTTTCTCCCGCTTGATTACCGGAATAATAAGACTCCGACGTCTTAACGCCGTATTTCTTTTTAAACCACCTTTTACCGGTAGCATCCACCACATCGACCTCTAAAATCAATTTCTCGCCATTGGATTCGAGTATTTTGCCTTTCACCAACAAGTCGACACTGTTGGTTTCAGCCGGAATCACCTGGATGGCACCCCAATGGCCGCTCTGATGCAGGGTATTTTTGAGGTGATAGGGCATAAAGTGGGTTTCGCTCTTGCGGATATCTGCATTTGTGCCTTCATCTTTGGCATCTTCGGGTGTCAATTCTTTACTTTCGAAAACCAGGATGCCCACATCAATTAACTGTTCTTCAGGAATTTCGGCTTTGACCTGCTCAATCGGGGTCGGGCCAACTTTTTGAGAGCCATAGGTGGCACAGCCCGAAAAGATGAGGATGGAAGCAAAAAACAATAAGCATTTGTAAACGCTGGATTTCATTTTTTATTATTGTGTGTTTTTCTTATACGCTTCATATTCTTTCCACAGCTTCTCTTTAAGCACCGGGTCAGTTTCGTTTTCAGCCGCTTCCCGCAGTTGACGGGCGACGATATCATCATCTTCTTTGCTGTAACGACTTCCTGTGTCTCGCTTGGAACCCGGGCCTTCGCCTGTGGACTTATCGGCAGTGGCGATCGTATCATCGCCATCTCCCGATTGCGTCTCCGAGGCTTTTTCCTCACGGGATGCATCTTTTTCTCCCGCTTTGCCCTCCTGGCCTTCCCGGCCTTGTTTTGACTCCTCATCAGACGAATCAGATTCATCGCTGCCTAGATCTACACCCTTTTCCTTTAGCCGTCTGGCAGCCTCAGCTGCTTCTTGGGCCAGGTCACGCATTTTAGCAGCCGATTCGCTTTCGATGGTCTCCATTTCTTTAAGCAGCATCGCATCAAATTCATTCAGCGACGCACTGAGTTGGCGATCCAGTTCCGCCACCGGGTCCTGAGTTTGTTCTTCAGGGATCTTTTGATCCGGGTGTTTTTGCAACTCACCGGCAGCAGTCTCGTTAGGCGCTTTTTTGCCCACAGGATGCTGGGCATAGGCCCTTTCCATTTTTTCTACCGTTTTACGGTTTTCAGCAACCATGGCCTGGACGCGTTCAAGGTAGGTTTCGTAGTTGCGAATATCTTCATCAGAGGCCTTACCGGATTTTTTGAGCTTTTCAAGTTCGGAGGCAATCCGTTTTTCAGTGGCCTGGCTGACGCGCAGGTCGTCCCGGGCCTTTGCCAATTTAGATTCCGCTGTTTGCGGGGTCGTTTTCCGGCTTTCTGGCAAGCGTTGTCCGGTTTCCTGCGGGCGGGTTTCGGTTGCACCCGCAGAAGCGGTTTGACGATCCTGTGATTTTTCCTTTGATTCTGGCTTTTGAGGCGCGCTCGCCTCAGGAGGAGTTGTCTGGCCGGTTTTCGATTTTTCCGGTGCTCCCGACTCGGTGGATTCTGATGGTGGCGATGAAGTCGATTGGCTGGTATCTTTAGTTTCCCGGGTTTCCGGCTGCGGTGGCACCGGTGTACTCGGGGCCGGTGTGGTTTTGCAGGCTGCAAACCACAGTCCTGCCAGGAAGCTTGCCATCAATATCAGGGATTTGATTTTGAATAACGACATTGTTAAGTAGCAAATAGATTCGGGTTGCTATCAAAGCTAATTAATTACAGTGTCTAACATAAGATTTTGCCGATTGGGTGTCAAGCTGGGAACAGCGGTGTCAGGCGATACCAAGTATTAGACTTATAATTAAAAAGTTTTGTTTACAAATTGTTTGAATATTCCTATCGCTGATGCTAAATCAGGCAAATCAATAAAAACTTCAATACGACTTAGGAATTGAGGAACGTTTTAGCTCCCATGAAAATATCTGTAATAATTCCTGTTTACAATGAGAAATCGACGATCACCGAAATCATTGCGCGCGTCCGGGCGGTTGATCTTGCAAAGGAAATTATCATTGTTGATGACGGATCCACCGACGGCACCTCGGAACAATTGGTAGAGATTGGCAGTAAATTTGAAAATGTAAATGTCCTTTCCCATAAAAAAAATCGGGGCAAAGGCGCGGCCCTGAGGACAGGCTTTGCCTCGGCATCCGGTGAGATCATTATCGTCCAGGATGCCGATCTGGAATATGACCCCCGGGACTATGAAATGCTATTGATTCCCATTTTAGATGGCAGAGCCGATGTTGTTTATGGCTCTCGTTTTCTCGGTGGGCCCCACCGGGTATTATTTTTCTGGCATTACGTCGGCAATAAATTTTTAACACTTCTTTGTGATGCATTAAGCAACCTGAACATTACGGATATGGAAACCTGTTACAAGGTGTTCAAAAAAGAGGTGCTCGATGACATTAAACTGAAATCAAATCGCTTCGGTTTTGAACCCGAATTCACCATGAAAATTGCCAAAAAAGGCTTTCGGGTTTATGAAGTTCCGATCAGCTATAGCGGCCGAACTTATGAGGAAGGTAAGAAGATCGGCTGGCGGGACGGTCTTGCTGCCATATTTGCTATTCTATGGTTCCGCTTTTTCGACTAGAGACGATCTCAGATTCTGCAGGAGACGGTTATGGGGAAAAAGATTTTCGGGATTGCCGGCCCACTGCTATTGTTGGTTTATTTTTATTTTCGCCATTCTGGCCTCCCCTCATTTGATGCTGCCGGGAATCGATATCCTTTCCTCGCTTCTATGGCAGTATTTTCCGTTAATGATCGCGTACACCATCTGGGGGCTGTATCTTTCCGAAATATTCTCACAGGCTCATAATAAAAAACCCGAGATTACATCTCGGGTATGATGACACGTGGCGGAGAGAGAGGGATTCGAACCCTCGATGGAGCTTTAACCCCATACTCGCTTAGCAGGCAAATACTTGATATTATTTAGATACTAATTAACTGTGTTTTATAAAGAAATTAATAGTTGAGATCTATCTTGTGCTTATTTGAATCTGTAAAATGGGGCAAGAATATTAAAAAGTGGTACGGTGAGTGGTACGATTTGAGGCGGGGGGTAGACCGGATCTAATATACTAAACCCATTTAAAGGATTCCTTACTCTCAACACACACACGCACAAATATGCCGGTTGTCGCACTTAGTCGTATAAAAAGGAGGAAACTAAACGCAACTATAGAAATAGAGCGATTTGTTAATAATTGTTACTATAAACGTGGGGATTGCCGTACTACACACATGACCGGCAATAGGGGGGGTAGTCGCATGATGGGGGTATGGTTACATTTTCCAAACTGCGCTCACATTTTTTAGAGAAAAAATCAGGTCTGCCAATATCCCGAATAAAATCCAGTATGTTAACCATCGACAAATTTAGATCTTTATCGCTTCTTAAATCACACAAAATCAGTGCGAAAATCATAAGAAACCTATCAAAAACGGATATGGAAAAAAGCAGAAAAGCAAATCTAAGTAAATGGTGAAGAATAGTGGGTATTATTGAGTTTTGTGCCCTTAAAATATGGTCAAATTGAAAGCAAGATATTGATAGAAAATTACATTCTTTTCCACACACACACCAGCTTTAATATTTAATGAGAGCAAGGGCGGGTAAATCTCTTGGGTTTTTTGCAGTAGACCGAGCGGCCAGTTCAACACGAATTTTCGCACCTTGAATTTTTCGCATTTTTGACGATTTTGGCCATGGGGGTGGAGGAGGTCGCATAGGGTGCTATGGTACCTCCTGAGGGCATCTGCGCTCTCGCATCTTGATTTTTTAGGGGGGGATAATAATCTTCAAAAATAAATGCTCAATGACCGATGCTACAACCGCACACACATTTTCCCAATTAAAAAATTTTTGAATAGATCTTTGACAATTTGAAGGGCAGAGTCGTTTAGGCTCTGTCCCTATTCACTTCCTTGTTGTGATATAAAATGAGTATCACAAGTATTTTGGGTATTCAAAAGTACTGATATGTTGGGAGACTGTCGAAAAAGTCAAATAATGGCGATTTTAGCAATTTCGCATGTAATGAAATCAATAACTTACAAGCATCAAATTCGCAGATTTAGGGTTTTTCGACAGTCTCTGGAGATATCTGCAGTTTTTAGATTTCAAAACATTAAGCTTTCGGATTTGCTATAAGAACCCTTTCTTTGCTCAAATTTCTGCATTGACAACCAAGCAGGTCTTCGATAGTTGGATCGTACCTGTGCCTGCTTATGTAAAGTTCCCATCAGTCAGGTTGCGTTTTAATTATCGATCCATTTTAAACCAATACAAACAAATTGAGAAAACTCAGCAGATTTCTTGTTTAAATCCATTATCAACAAATTTTCTAAGTAAACGGATGCCCAAAAAAGCTCAGCGCGAAAAATTTATAGGAGTTGCCTGCGCTCTCAGCGTTGTGGTTTTGTGGAGCGGATTTCTTATCCTGTCTCGTTACGGTGCAGCAAGAACCTTGACCGCTTATGACTTAGCGGGGCTTCGTTTCGGTGTATCGGGAATAATTATGCTCCCTTTCCTCATCCGCAATGGATTTGGCGGACTCAAGCCTGCTCAAATTGCCACAATCTCCCTGACTGCCGGTCCTTGTTTCGCATTGTGCGCCTATGCTGGGCTTTCGTTAGCACCCGCTGCTCACGGCGCTGTGCTTTTGCCCGGCACCTTACCGTTGTTCACCACTTTGTTAGCGGTGTTATTTTTCAGAGAGACTTTAGGCGCAAATCGAATATTCAGCCTTGTTATGATTCTCGGTGGTATTGGATTAATGGCAAAAGACAGTCTGGCCTTCAGTGCTCCCGGGCAGGGATGGGGGGATCTACTCTTTATCTGTGGTTCCATTTCATGGGCGATATTTACGGTTTTGGCCCGAGCATGGCAAATTACGCCCTTGAAAGCAACGGCTGTTATCGCTGTTATGTCAATGGTTGTCTACATTCCGATCTATATATTGTTTTTACCATCCACCCTGTTAACGGCACCGCTAAACGAGGTGCTCCTTCAGGGTATCTATCAAGGGTTTTTTGTTGTCATTGTTGCCTTACTTGCATATACCCGTGCTATTTCTGCTCTTGGCCCCATAGTAACAACAATGATAACAGCTGCTGCCCCGGGTATAGCAGCTTCAGCAGCGGTTCCTCTTCTTGGCGAGCCTATTTCATCAGCAGTCGGTATCGGTATCATTTTGGTTACTGCTGGCATGGTGGGCGCAGTTATTGGTTTGCATAGATCTGATGACAAGAAAAGCCGGGGTTAGTGTAATAACGATAAAAACCATAGCCAGGTATGTCATAAGTGTTGTTACAAGCATGACACGATATATTGAGAGTATCCAAACATTGCATGAAATGCAGATATCATTAATTGTAAAATCATCTCCGTCCGCCGATAAATTAATGACATTTTATTTCGTTTCTCAACTTAATGGATAGAGGATACCAATTCTGTTTAATGGAAGCATCGGTTCCCCCGGTCATCATATAGTGTCTTGAACAAAATTGTACAAATTCAGTTTTTTGGGGTTCTATTCTCTTTAATAACTCATTCCAGTACTCGTCTTCATTCATAGATACACATTTAGGGTCACAAGCCATTTCTTTACTATTCTCGGCAAAAGCTACTGCTAAATTATCCAGCAAATCTAAATAAAGGTAATAATCATTATCAGATGTAAAAACGGCTGATTCTACGGGTACATTTTTATATTGTTCCTTTAAATAATTTTTTCTTTGTTCAGAAATTTTGGAGGTAGCACAAGAAATAGATAATAAACATGCTAATAATATATTTATTGAACATACAAATTTTTTCATCCGGCGTCTCCTTTCTAAGAAGCAAAAACCCAATTAGGAGATAAGGCAACACATCTCAGATATATTGAGAGTACATGCACTTTGGCAAAATTGCAGATATGAAATGGATATCTGAATTTTTATCCTCACTGATATCCGATGTGTTTGCAAGCGCCAAAATGAACCCGTAAAGTTAAATTTCAGAAATTACATTGGAAAGTAGTACGAAAGGTAGTACGATTTCATGCTAATTATTAAATAAAAGAGCCGATTTCCTAATTAGAAAACCGGCCCATTTTGTATCTATGGCGGAGAGAGAGGGATTCGAACCCTCGATGGAGCTTTAACCCCATACTCGCTTAGCAGGCGAGCGCCTTCAGCCAGCTCGGCCATCTCTCCATTTTTGGTTGATTCGTTGATTGGTCAAATCGTTGATTGGTAAAATAGGCCATCAATATTGCCTTTCCAGTTACCATTCAACTATTCAACCATTTGACTAATATACTGAACATGGCGGAGGGAGTAGGATTCGAACCCACGGAGGTGTAACCCTCAACGGTTTTCAAGACCGCCGCTTTCGACCACTCAGCCATCCCTCCATTATAATCTTAACCTATATTTCTATCATTCCGGTCGGAGATGGTCAATATCTTTGTCCTTTTCCTTTGTCTTAGAGCGTTTGTCATAATAACGTTCCAATACAGGCAGTTTTCTGAGTCTTTTTTGGGTTATTAATAACGTCCAATATAGCGGTTGTCATGTTGATTATAATTTCAGGGGTCTACACCTTGCATTTTCGCCGGTTAGAATATCTGGCAAACGGAACATATTTATGACAACCGCTATATGTGTTGACAGGTTTGATTTTTTATGGTTTCGAGAACATTAAAACAATATGATAATCAATCGGTTTTGTTTCGATTGGCAAGGTAACGATGAAGCAAAAATATACCATTATAAAGGACAAAAAAAATAAACAATTAATTATTCGTGAATTTGCTGAACTCGATAAAGAAATTTTATCATTGCTGTGTGAGGAAACTTACGAGCAAAAGATGATTGTTGCTGCCATAAAAAGCGGCCAAGAGAATTTGATCTCAGCCCTTAGAACAAATAATCTCTATCCTCCCGGAATTTATGCAGAGAAAATAGCAGATGCGGTTATAGAGTTGTATGCCACCAGGGCTAAGGAATCAGAGGATCTTTTTTTCGATGATCTGGAGTTACTCGCCCGCGCAGATAAATCTAAGCCCCGGGTTGCTGAAAAGCCAGTTGAAGAGCAGGACGAAGAAATGGATGAACTGCTGGAGGATGATTTTGAATCTGATTATGAGGATAAAGACCAGCTTAAAAAGCTGAACTCCTCCTTAAAAGTTGCGGATGACGAATATGGGGATACCAATGAGGAAAGCTGAGCCGGCCGTTTATGTCGCAACAGGATCCCTCCTAAGATACCGAATTTTAGTAAAAATATCAAAATAATAACAAAACTTACCCGCCTTACATTTCAGGTTATCCGGACTCAATCCCACCCCGGGCCCGTCCCGACGATGCGGTTACCGGATTAAAGTTTGAACTGTTAATCGATAAAATCATAATTTTTCGTTGACTTAACTTGGGACTTGTCTTAAAAAAAAGAATGTTATTCAGTTTTTTAAGTTGAGACTATTTTTTATATTTCCTTCCGGGGCTCCCACCAAGATTTAATTGAAATTTAAGTGTTTCGGGTTTTGCAAACGCACTGAGCTTTTTTGATCTGGCAAACAATGGAAATAGCCAGCTAAATCGGTGAGTTAAAATCTTTGCGCAAAACCTTATTTGTTTAACCTAAGTTGAGCGATTGTCGAGGTCGAAAATCCGCCTATGGAGGATTTCCGCAGATGGGCAAGCTGAGCATAGCGAAATCCCGCCCTGCGGGAGAAGATGCCGTTCCGCTATAGTCGCCTATGCGTTCTCATGACGACATCTGACGCCGTTCGAAGATCCCGCTTGCGGGGAGATGCGGTAAAGCGCCTGAGGCGATAAAGATCGGCAATCCCCAATGATCCCTTTTTAAAATTTGAAACGCTCAATTTAGGTTTAATGTAGGCAGTAACTGAATTTTACTTAATCGCATCAAGGAGGAGGTGGAAATGGAAACGGAAAAGGCATTTTATGAGAGGTTGGAGAGCAAGGGCTTCTCCCGTAGGGACTTCATGAAATATTGTACGTTCCTAACGGCGGCTATGGGGCTTTCTTCGTCGTTTGTGCCAAAGGTGGCCGAGGTTTTTGCAGCACCGGCACAGCGTCCGCCGGTGATATGGCTGCATTTCGGAGAATGTACAGGTTGTTCTGAGGCTGTTCTTAGGTCCCAATACCCTTATCCGGACGATTTGATTCTTGACGTTCTTTCTATGGAATATCATGAGACGATTATGGCGGCTGCCGGACAGCAGGCCGAGGATCAACTTCATATGGCAGTCAAAAAGTACGAGGGTAAGTTCATCTGCGTGGTTGAAGGCGCCATTGCCACCAAATTTGACGGCGGATACGGCAAAATCGGTGGCCGGACTTTTCTCGAAATCGGGAAAGAGGTCTGCACCAAAGCTGCCGGTGTGATCTGCATTGGATCCTGCTCCAGCTTCGGTAATATCCAGGCGGCGAAACCCAACCCCGGTGGCTATAAAGGAGTTGGCGAGGCCCTCGGTATCAAGACTGTTAACCTCGGCGGATGTCCACCCAATCCGATCAATTTTGTCGGTACGGTCCTCAACTACCTCCTGCTCGGCAAACTTCCGGCCCTGGATGATTTAGGGCGACCATTGTTTGCCTATGGTAAGACCATCCACGATCAGTGTCCGCGGCGGTCCCATTTTGAAAATGAGGAATTTGTGGAGCAATTCGGTTCCGAGGAGGCAATGGCGGGTTATTGCCTTTACAAGGTCGGCTGTCGAGGTCCTGAGACCTATAACAACTGTCCGGTAGCCAAATTCAATGACGGCACCAGCTGGCCGATTGAGGCGGGTGCTCCCTGCATCGGTTGCAGCGAGCCTGCATTCTGGGATAACTTTACACCGTTTTACGAGGAACTGTAGTCTTAGCGCAGCTATCCAGGAAAAAAAGGGAGGAACCATATGGCACAGCGAATAACGATAGATCCAATCACCAGAATTGAGGGTCACCTTCGGATCGAAGTCGAGGTGGCAGGCGGCAAGGTAGTCAATGCCTGGAGTTCAGGCCAGATGTTCCGGGGTATTGAGCTCATTCTGCAGGGCAGAGACCCCCGGGATGCCCACCATTTTGTTCAACGCTCCTGCGGCGTCTGAACGTACACACATGCTCTGTCCTCGGTGAGGGCAGTCGATAATGCAGTCGGTGTTAAGATACCTAAAAATGCACGCATCATTCGGAACCTTCTGATGGGTGCCCAGTTCCAGCATGATCATATTGTTCATTTTTATCATTTGCATGCTTTGGACTGGGTGGATATTGTCAGCGCCCTGAAAGCCGACCCCAAGAAAACAGCTGCGCTGTCTGACAGTGTCAGCAATGCACCCTGGGGAGGTGCGGTTTATTTTAAAAACGTGCAGCAACGATTAAAAACATTTGTCGACAGCGGCCAGCTGGGCCCCTTTTCCAATGCGTATTGGGGACATTCCGCCTACAAGTTGCCGCCCGAAGCCAACCTGATGGCCGCCGCGCACTATCTTGAGGCCATTCGTCTTCAAGCTCGAACGGCACGACTGCATGCCATTTTCGGCGGCAAAAATCCGCATCCGCAGTCACTGGTGGTCGGCGGTGTGACCTGCGTTAGAGACCTTACGCCGGACCGCATTGGCGAATTCCTGTTTATCACCAAAGAGACCCAGGATTTCATTAAAAATGTTTATATACCGGACCTTTTAGCGGTCGCTTCCTTTTACAAGGATTGGGGTGCCATCGGCGGAACCACCAACTTCCTGGCATGGGGCGAATTCCCCGAATCCGATAAGGAACCCGACAGCCTCTTTATGCCCAGGGGCGTCATCATGAAACGCAATATTGCTGGCGTAAAAATGGCCAACCAGGCAAGCGTTTCAGAAGATGTTACCCGCGGTTGGTATAAGGACGGCCCGGCCAGACATCCTTACGAGGGTGAAACCAAACCGCTAAAAGAAAATCCAAAATACAAACCGGGTGACGGCAAATACACCTGGTTCAAAGCCCCGCGTTACGACGGTGAACCTTGCGAGGTCGGTCCGCTGGCCCGTGTGCTGGTGGCCTATGCCAGGGGTCACAAGGAAATTAAGCCCGTTGTTGATAATGTCCTCAAGACGCTGGGAGTAGACGCCAACGCCCTGTTCTCGACCCTGGGTCGCACAGCCGCCAGGGGAATTGAAACTTTGGTGATTGGTGAGCGGATTCAGACCTGGGTCATGGAATTGGTGGAAAACATCAAAAACGGTGATACCCGGACCTATGAGCCCTATGAAATGCCGAATAGTGGCAAGGGGGTTGGCTTAAATGACGTTCCCAGGGGATCCCTCGGGCACTGGGTGCAAATTGAAAATAAGAAGATTAAAAACTACCAGTACGTCGTACCGTCAACCTGGAACCTGTGCCCCCGTGATGGCAACGGCAAGATAGGTCCGGTGGAAGAAGCCCTGATCGGCACACCGGTTGCGGATCCCAAGAAGCCGCTTGAGATCCTGCGAACGGTTCATTCCTTCGATCCATGCATCGCCTGTGGTGTCCATGTCATTGACCCGGATTCCAACCAGGTTTACAAGATCAAAGCACTCTAGTCGGATTTTGTTGATCAAAACGGCCTTCCGAATTTGCGGGGGGCCGTTTTTTATGGTGTTGACGGTCAGTCCTGTTTTGGTGTAATACCCACGGGATAAAAATCATTCGAATCGGTATTTGTAGGGGCGGGCTTTACGCCCGCCCTTTCATTGGTGTTTGCTGAATTTGAATATCCAAACATCTGAGAGGGCCAATAATTGCCTGACAAAAATCCTTACGACGATATCTATGTGACCGAAATAATGATTTTGGGTGTTGGCTGCATCCTTTTTTCGGATGAAGGCTTCGGTGTTCGGGTGATTGAAACCATTCAGGAACGCTATGAATTTCCGGATAATGTTCTGGTCGTCGATGGCGGTGTTCTGGGAATCAACCTGTTGGGTGTCATTTCCAAACCGGACCATCTGATCGTGGTAGATGCCATTCGCAATAAAGGCAAGCCCGGGGATCTGTATCGCCTGGCAGGTCAAGCGATCCCGGAGCGCATTCGGGCTAAAAATTCATTACATCAGGTTGATTTTCTGGAAGCATTAACCTTATGCCAGGCACTGGATAAAGTGCCTGAAACGGTCATTGTCGGAGTGGAACCGCAAGATATTGAAACCATGAGTATCGAATTAACGCCCACCACCCGGGCTAAAGTCGATGCGGTCATCGATATGGTTTTAACCGAACTGAACCGTCTGGGAGTATCCTATAAGAAAGGAAGATCGGATAATGTGTCTAGCAATCCCATCTAAGATTACAAAGATTGAAAATAATATGGCAACCATCGATGTGGAAGGCATTCGAAGAGAAGCCAGTCTGTTGCTTCTTGAAGGCGCTCAGGTCGGCGATTACGTGATCGTCCATGCCGGCTTTGCCATCCAGAAACTCGATGAAGCGGCGGCTCAGGAAACATTGGACCTGTTGCGTGAGGCGATCGCCGCGGTGGAGAAAAGAGAATCCAACCAGAATTAGCGAAAACCCGGCGGTAGAACTTTGAAAGCATTTCAAAACCCTCATATTTGTCAATCACCCCGCAACCCTCGTCTTGGCTACCTATATACAGTCACGCGGCGCTTTTACCCGCAACCTCAGTGCTAACCATGATGCAGGATTATGCTGCGAGAAAACTGGAAGTCAATGGTATTGTCCAGGGCGTTGGCTTTCGACCCTTTGTCTATAATCTGGCCCATCAACACGGTCTGAAAGGCGAGGTGGCCAATACCGCTTCCGGAGTGTCGATCCATATCGAAGGGCCGCTGGATCGGATGCGGTCCTTTGAGTCGGATTTGGCCGAAAACCCCCCGCCGCTTGCCCATGTTGTCGAAATATCGAGTCGCTTCGAATCCGTCAAGAAATACCCGGACTTTAGCATTGTGAAAAGCAGGGGCCAGGCGCAAATGTCCACCCTGATCTCACCGGATGTTTCAATTTGTGATGACTGCCGGCGGGAGCTCTTCGATTCCAATGATCGGCGCTATCTGTATCCGTTTCTTAATTGCACCAACTGCGGGCCGCGCTACACCATCATCGATGATATTCCCTACGACCGTCCCAAGACCTCCATGCGGCATTTTAAGATGTGCGCGGCCTGCCAGTTTGAATACGACGACCCGACGGACCGACGATTTCATGCCCAGCCCAATGCCTGCGCCGAATGCGGTCCGCATGTCAGCCTTTATACAAACCACCGGGAATCAGTTGATACCGATAATCCGATTGAAAAGGCGGCCGATTTCATCCGCCAGGGGCAGATTGTGGCTGTCAAAGGGCTGGGCGGCTATCACCTGGTGGCCGAGGCGGTAAATGGCGAGGCGGTCATGCGGCTTCGAAACCGCAAGATGCGCCAGGAAAAGCCCTTTGCCGTAATGTCCGGCGACCTTGAAAGTATTCGGCAATACGCCCGGGTACAGCCCGAAGAAGAAAAATTGCTGACTTCAATTCAGCGTCCAATTGTGCTGTTGCAAAAAAAGACCCCCAATCCCATTTCAGAAGCGGTGGCGCCCCGCAATAAATATTGGGGTGTGATGCTGCCCTATACCCCGTTGCATTACCTTCTTTTCAAACGTGGGTTTACAGCCCTTGTCATGACCAGTGCGAATCTGGGTGAAGAGCCCATCGCCATTGATAACGATGATGCCTTTGAGCGCCTTGGCGATATTGCCGATTATTTTTTAATTCACAACCGGGATATTTATTTGCGCGGTGATGATTCCATTGTGAGGCATACGATGGGTCATACGCGCTATATTCGGCGCTCACGGGGGTTTGTTCCGATTCCGATATTTTTAAACCAGGCGGTTCCGCCGATACTTGCCTGCGGGGCCGAGCTGAAAAATACAATCTGTGTCACCAAAGAAGATAAAGCCTTTTTAAGCCAGCATATCGGGGATCTTGAAAATATGATCACCCTGGACTTTTTTAAGCTGACGGTTGACCATTTGCAGCGCATACTTGAAATCAGTCCGGAAATTATTGCCTGTGATATGCATCCGGACTACCTGAGTACCCGGTTTGCCGCAGAGCAGGACGGTATTCAGAAAATCCAGGTCCAGCATCACCATGCCCACATTGTCAGCTGCATGGCGGAACACAAACTGGAAGGCGCGGTCATCGGTTTGTCCTTTGACGGCACCGGTTATGGTCCTGACGGCACCGTCTGGGGCGGTGAAGTGCTGGTGGCCGAGGCCAAACAATTTGAAAGGGCCGCCCATCTGGCATATGTGCCCATGCCGGGCAGTACCGCAGCCATAAAGGAACCCTGGCGACTGGCGATCAGTTACCTGCATGATGCATTCGGTGACCATTTTGGGGAGCTGGACCTTCCGATTTTAAAGCAAATTGAACCCCAAAAAGTAAAAATTATTCTTGAAATGATTTTAAAAGGCGTTAATTGCCCCCGGACTTCGAGCCTGGGGCGCCTGTTTGATGGTGTCGCGGCCATTGTCGGCATCCGCAACCAGGTGAATTTCGAAGGACAGGCTGCCATGGAATTGGAAATGCTGGCAGCGGATGATATTGATTCAATTTATGACTTTGAGTGGGTATCGGGAGATAGCATCCAAATTTTACCGGCACCCATTATTCGTGGAGTTGTGCAGGATGTTCAAACCGGGCTGTCAATTGCGGAAATCGGCATCAAATTTCATAAAACCCTGATTGCCCTGTTTACAGAGATATGCGCAGGCGTTCGTCGGGACTGCGATTTGAATCGAGTCGTGTTAAGCGGGGGTTGTTTTCAAAATTCCATACTGTTAACCGGTATGATCCATGAACTGGCATCCCGCGATTTTGAGGTATTTGCTCACCAGCGGGTTCCCACCAATGATGGGGGGATTGCGCTGGGGCAGGCAGTGGTTGCTGCCGCCCGTTTCGGCTCATAAATGGCCTTTTTTTCGTTGAGCTGCGTTCTCCGCGGGTTTACATCGTCGACGTACTACCAGTACGCCTCCTCGTAAGCCCTTGTGCGGCCTTGCTCACCAAAAAAAATCCTCATTTATGAACCGAAACCAGGTAATATTTCCCATGATTTTTTTGTGACAAATACTATATTCGTGAGCTAATATTTTCTCGAAAAACTACGGGCTACCTGCAAAGGACAACTGACATGGCTTTAAAACACATTGATGAATACCGGGACAAGGAGATATCTCAAAAATTAATTGAAAAGATCAAATCCATCAGCAAAAAGGATGTACGTCTGATGGAGGTGTGCGGCACCCATACGGTTTCCATCTTTAGAAGCGGGATCCGTTCGTTGTTGCCCGAAAATATTTCACTGCTTTCCGGGCCGGGGTGCCCGGTGTGCGTGACCGACCAGGCCGAGATCGACGCCTTTATCGAGCTTGCCCGCATCGATAATGTGATCATTACAACCTTTGGCGACTTAATGCGGGTTCCCGGCACAAAGTCATCTCTGCACAAAGAAAGTGCCGGGGGCCGGGATATCCGGGTGGTTTACTCAACTTTTGACGCCCTTGAAATCGCCAAGAAAAATCCCGCTAAAAATGTGGTGTTTCTCGGAGTCGGGTTTGAAACCACCGCACCCACCATCGCCGCCGCCATTCTATCGGCCGCCCGGATGGGCCTAAAAAATTTTTCGGTGATTTCCGCACATAAATTGGTCCCCCCGGCGTTGGAGGCACTGATGGCGTCAGCGGATGTCAGGATTGACGGATTTATCTTACCCGGCCATGTTTCGGTGATCATTGGATTGAACGCTTACCAGCCCTTTTTTGATCAATATCAAATTCCCTGTGTTGTTGCGGGGTTTGAGCCCATCGACATTTTGCAGGCCATATCCATGCTGGTTGAGATGCTGGAATCAGCCAGCCCGGCCCTGGATAATGCCTATCCAAGGGCGGTGACCATTGCAGGGAATACCAAGGCGCAACAAATCCTGGATCAGATTTTTGAACCGGCTGATGCCTGCTGGCGTGGGATCGGTGTGATTCCGCGGAGCGGCTTAAAAATTCGTGAGAAATATGGGGCCCATGACGCCCAAAAAATATTTGACGTTCAGGTCCCGAATGCCAAAACTCCGAAAGGCTGTGCCTGCGGCGAAATTCTTATCGGAACCAAAACGCCGCCGGAATGTGTGCTATACAAAAAAGCCTGCACCCCTATGGATCCGGTGGGGCCCTGCATGGTCTCAACCGAAGGGACCTGCGCGGCGTATTATAAGTATCACAGCGATTGACAGAAAACAGTAGGCAGTAGGCCGTAGGCAGAAGTCAGAGGACAGGGGACAGAAGACAGAATGCAGGTGTCCCTCCTTCGCCTGTAAGGCTTCGGCGGGCAAGCAGGTGTCAGGCTTTTAAAAAATATTTTCCGCCGAAGGCGGATTGTGATTCGCCACTTTCATCAGGAAAGTGGCGAAATAAAAATATCCAGAAAATCCTGTAGATCCTGTCTAAAAAATTAAAACGGAAATATTCCTATGAAAACCGACAAAATCTTACTGGATCACGGCAGCGGCGGCAAGATCTCCCACAGCCTCACCAAAGACATGATGCTGCCGGTATTTGATAACGACATTCTGGCGGCACTCAATGACGGGGCAATCTTTGAACTGGAGGGTAAGCGGGTTGCATTTTCAACCGATTCATACACCGTTGATCCCATTTTTTTCCCGGGCGGAAATATCGGAGACCTCGCGATCAACGGCACGGTTAATGATATTGCCATGTGCGGGGCCACCCCACTTTATTTGAGTGTCGGTCTGATTATTGAAGAAGGCCTGTCCATGACCGATCTTGAAACCATTATCAACGATATGGGCCGGGCTGCCAAAGTTGCAGGAGTTACCGTAATTACCGGGGATACCAAGGTAGTACCCAGGGGGACTGCCGACCGGATTTTTATCAATACTTCAGGGATCGGTTTGATTCCGGATCACATCCATGTGGCCAGCGACAATGCCAAAGCCGGCGATAAAATTATTTTAAGTGGAACCATTGCCGATCACGCGATTACGGTATTAACTCAGCGTGAAGGCCTTTCCTTTGAGACATCGCTGCAGAGCGATTCGGCACCGTTGAACCACATGACAAAAAAGATCTTTGAGGCTGCGGCCGGCAAAGACATCCATGTTCTGCGGGATCCGACCCGCGGCGGTGTCGGAACCGCTCTAAACGAGATTGCTGAAAAATCTGAAATCGGTATCGAGATCGTTGAAGATAAAATTCCGTTAAAGGATGAGGTGGCGGCAGCCTGTGAATTGCTCGGGTTTGATCCCCTTTATCTGGCGAATGAAGGCAAACTTCTGGCATTTGTGGCACCGGAGCGTGCAGGTGCGGTTTTGAAAGCAATCCAATCCGACCCCTACGGCAAGGATGCCGCTGTTATCGGCCAGGTCGTGAATGATTATCCTGGCAAAGTGTTTTTAAAAACGCGCATCGGCGGCAAACGGATTGTGGATATGTTGGTGGGCGAACAATTACCTAGAATATGTTAAATTAATTCGTGTGTAATAGAACCTATTCCAAAAATAACATATCGCGCCCATTATTCGTGACTTGAAGCTATCGCTACATAACATTGTCATTAGTGGGAGCGGCATCTTGCCGCGATATGCGAACAGCTTGCTGAACATATTTATATACAAAATCATGATGTGAGATTCCGCTTGGCGGGACCCTCAAACATGATCTTCAGCTTTAAAACCCGGTTCGGTTCAATAAAAACAATCAACAAAATCCTGTTAATCCTGTCTATATAAAATAATGAAAATAAGTCATCAAATTATTATATCACTTGTCATCCTATTGGTAGCTACTGACGTTGAGGCGCAGAAGGAGCACCTGATTGCGGGCCGTACCATGGGGACGACCTATCACATCAAGGTGATCACCGGTGTCTCCGGAGGGGTAAATGGTCTCAAAGAAAAAATCGATGCGCGGCTGGATGCGATCAATCAGGTTTTTTCCACCTACATCAAAGACAGCGAAATCAACCGCTTTAATGGCTTAAGCACGGCTGGAGAAAAATTCCAGGTTTCCGATGATTTTATGCAGGTTATGCGAGTTGCCCGCAAAATCTACCGGATTTCTGAGGGTGCCTGGGACGGCACCGTAAATCCACTGGTTGATTTATGGAGCTTCGGACCGACTAAACGGGAACCCCAAATGCCCCCGGCCAGTGAAATCCAAACCCTGCTGCTAAAGATTGGATTTGACCGCATTCAAATTGTTGATCCGAATTTTCTGGTCAAGAATCTGGCAGCGGTTACCCTTGACTTGAATGCCATCGCTAAAGGCTTTGCAGTGGACGAGGCTTCCAGACTGATCACCACCGCCGGTTTTGAGAATTATCTGGTTGAAATCGGCGGTGAGGTTTACGCCGCAGGAGTTCGTCCGGACGGTAAAAATTGGCGAGTGGGCATCAATCGGCCGCAGAAAGATGCGGCATTTAACGAAGTCTATAAAGCTGTATCGATTTACAATCAGGCATTTGCAACCAGCGGGGATTACAGAAATTTTTTTGAAATCGACGGTGTGCGTTATTCCCACGTGATTGACCCGCGCACGGGCTACCCGGTATCCAATGGTATGGTCAGTGTTTCCATTATTGCGGATAACTGCACCCTGGCAGACGGCCTGGCCACCGCCATCATGGTCATGGGTGCCGAAAAAGGGATCGCTTTGGTCAACCGGTTGGAAAACGTTGAATGTTTTATTATTGTGGAGAAATCAGACGGCCGCCTCGTTGATCTTTACTCCGCAGGGTTTGGGAGCAAGAATTAGAGTAATTGTCAAAAATCTGTTCCGATTGACTTAGCGAATCTTTCAAACGTCATTGCGAGCGAAGCGAAGCAATCCATCAGATTTTCCAAAAGATTGCTTCGTCGCTAGGCTCCTCGCAATGACAGGTTATCGGAACAAATTTTTTGCAACCGCTATAATTTCGATTTGACATAAAGAAGTATTCAGAATATTAATCTAAATAATTTTTCTTTTCTTCGCTGCATCTATTTTTTTTTTGCCATCGCAAGATAGCTGTTGGATAATGCGAAAGGGTATCCCTATGCGCTTCACGGTCAAGGAGATGTTGGAGTGGACACTTCGCAGGCCTTTAGTTGTTATTTCGATCATCCTGGCAATTACTCTTTTTTTCGCATGGCAGGTCCGCAACCTTTCATTTAAAACTTCCATTTATGATCTTCAAATTGAAGATCTTCCTGAAACGGTCCGCTATGAGGATTTTAAAAAGTTGTTCGGCTCGGATGAGATTATTCGGGTGGTCGTCAAAGGTGAAAATGTTTTTGATGCGCTGACCTTTCGCAAAATTGAGCAGCTGGCAGAAAATGCCGCCCAAATCGATGGCGTCAGACGGGTTATCAGCCTCCCGGGCATAAAAAAGGCAGTGGATGTGACCGGCAATTGGGACATGGAAAAATTTTACGCCGTCGTCTCGCGGGTGGATTTATTCAAAAATAACCTCTTTTCAACCGATGGCAAAACCACTGCGCTCACACTGGTGTTAAAAAATGAGGCCGATCCTGAAGCTGTGATTCATGGTGTGCGCCAGTTGATTGCCGGTACATCCAGTGATCTGACCCTGTATCAGATCGGTATGCCGCTGGTTTCTGAGGCGCTTGCCAAATTTACCGCGAAAGACTTTTTCCGGCTACCCCCTTTTACACTTCTGCTCATTGCGATTATCCTTTTTTGCCTGTTCCGAAAGCTGCGCTATATCTTGATCCCGCTCACCTGTGTGGGGCTCGCTTTGGTATGGACTTTCGGTCTGATGGCGCTTCTTCATATCCCGCTTTCCATGATGACGATGATTGTCCCGGTTTTTCTCATTGCTGTCGGGACGGCATATTGTCTCCACATCGTTTCTGAGTACATTGCCTGCTCAAAACGATCCGATTCACCGGCAGATGTGACCGCTCTCACATTCTCTTATATCGCTTTTCCCACCTTTCTGGCTGTTTTGACAACCATTATTGGCCTTGGTTCTCTTCTGATCAACCGCATCACCATGATTCAAGAGTTTGCCATTTTTTCATGCTTCGGCATGCTGAGTCTGTTGATTGTTGTTCTTACTTTTCTTCCTGCGGTCTTATCGCTGGTCCCCATTACCCCCCCAAAGTCAAAGGAAAAAATTGGCACATCTTCTCTTTTTCAGCGATATATCGACATCATCGTAGATCTCAACTTAAAACACCAAAAGATTACTTTACCGATTATCGGCGTTTTGGTTGTGATATGTCTGATCGGCATCTTTCGCATCCGGGTGGAGACCAATCCGGTCGGATATTTTAAAGAAGACACCCAGGTCAAACGCAACTTTAACGACATTTATCAGCATTTATCCGGCAGCTTCCCGATCAATGTTGTTATGGCAAACTCGGAAGCCGACTATTTTGAAGATCCTACCCATCTGGCGGATATTGTCCGCCTGCAAGCGTTTCTGGAAAAGTTGCCCGGTGTGGATAAAACCATTTCCTTTGCCGATTATTTGAAGCTGGTCAATTATGCCCTCAATCGATTCGAGCAACAGCATTATGTTCTGCCGCAAGAGGGATTTGAAGTCAGGATGGCAATTAACAATTATACCACCATGCTCGGTGAGGACATGCTGACGCGCTTCATGAGTTCCGATTTTTCAAAAACAAACATCCTGTTGCTCACCCACATATCCAGCTCCAGGGATTTTCTTCAGATCCATGACGAAATATTGACGCACGTTAAACAGAATTTTTCAAAGGATCTGGTGTGGGATGTCACCGGCCTGGGAATGACGATTTCAGTCAGCAGCCAGCTGTTAACCGCCGGGCAGGTCAAAAGCCTTTCGATTACCATGCTGCTGGTTTTTGGAATCATGTTTGCTCTTTTTTTGTCAATCAAAGTCGGGTTAATTGCCATCATCCCCAATATTTTTCCAATTGTTATTAATTTCGGCATCATGGGATGGTTCGGTATTGAGCTTTCCATGGTGACCAGCCTTATTGCCAGTATCGCCATCGGGCTGGCAGTCGACGATACCATTCATTATCTGGTGCGATATAACCGGGAATTCAAAACGGATTTAGATGAAAAACGGGCAATCAGAGATACGCTCACCCATGTGGGCAGACCGATTACCTTTACCACGGTTACCATTTGTGTGGGGTTTTCCATTCTGCTGTTTTCAAGCTTCAAACCAACCGCCATTTTTGGTGTCATGATGATGATCACATCGCTGTCGGCGCTGGTTGGCGATTTGATTCTGCTTCCATCCTTGATACAGCATGTCGAAGTGGTGACGCTGTGGGATTTGCTGCGGTTAAAGCTCGGCAAGGAGCCTCCCGAGGGAATACCACTTTTTAAAGGCCTATCACACACTCAGGTTCATTACATCATCATGGCCGGGTCGCTTACCGAAATTGAGGCCGGCCAGGTTCTGTTTCATAAAGGGGATCCCAGCGATTCGATGTACACGGTTGTCTCAGGGGCGATGGATGTTTTGGATCCTGACAGTGATGACGAATCCGATCGAGAACTCGGAAGCCATAAACTGATCAATCAATTAAAAACAGGTGATGTCTTAGGTGAAATGGGATTTCTGCGTTCCGTGCCGCGATCTGCGACCGTAGTCGCAACCCAACCGGTTGAGCTTTTAAAAATAAACTGGAAGATGATCAAACGCTTGCAGTGGTTGTATCCGCCGACGGCTCAAAGATTTTTCTTTAACCTGATGACCCTGATATGTGATCGACTCGAAAATGTTACCGAAAGTTTTTCTGAAATTAAAGTTTTGGATGATTCCACGGGGTTATATAACAGAGAAAATTTTATCAAAATTTTAGATTCCGAAATGCAGCGGTCACGACGGTTTCATACAGATTTGGCTCTTTGTTTCATGAAGTTTGATTTTGGCGGCGCCAATCCGGGTCTTGGCCATTTAGAAAAAGAACGAATTCTTTGTACGCTCGCTGAATCTTTTTCAAAGGAGATCCGCGATTGTGATACCCTGAGTCGATTCGACCATCAGACCTTTGCCCTGCTTATGCCGCATTCATCGACGGCTGATGCCCAACTTCTTTGTAAACCG
>Ga0255054_10000174_pt1 | contig 36058 bp, 32 predicted proteins | sample JV7_2_23_MG_FD_188634 | JGI IMG/M metagenome (GOLD analysis project Ga0255054, IMG submission 188634) | Seawater microbial communities from Jervis Inlet, British Columbia, Canada - JV7_2_23 | ecosystem: Environmental > Aquatic > Marine > Inlet | place: Canada: British Columbia | collected... | reverse complement strand
CGGCACGCCGATCTCCTCCAGGATGAGCGTGATCAGCCGACGGTCCGAGATCCGGGCCACGAAGTCGTCCGCGCCGAGGCCGAAATAGCGGAGCACATCGACGGCCGCAGCCACGAGCTCGGCGTCGGCCATCACGTCCGTCTCGCCGACGATGTCGACGTTGAGCTGGAAGTGCTCTCGCAACCGCCCCCGCTGCGGTCGCTCGTAGCGGAAGAGCTGCGGGATGGAGAACCACTTGATCGGCTTCGGAAGGCCCTGAGCCCGCGCGCCGACCATGCGGGCCAACGTGGGCGTCATCTCCGGCCTGAGCGCCACCTCCCGATCTCCCCGGTCCACGAAGCTGTACAGCTGCCCCACGATCTCGGGGCCCGACTTCGCCGTGTACAACTCCAGAGCCTCGAGCGGAGGGCCGTCGTACTCCACGAACCCGTAGCGCCTCGCCACCTCGCGCCAGCCCGAGAAGATGTGGCGCCGAAGGACGAAATCTTCCGGGTAGGAGTCCCGGAAGCCGGGAAGGCTCGAGGCGGTCATGCGCTCTCGATTCCGCTACGCGGGAGCCGCGCAGTAGCGATCGAACGCCGTCTTCATCTCGTCGGCGATAGCATCGGCGCTTCTGCCTTCGATCTGATGCCGCTCGAGCATGAACACCAGGTCACCATCCTGCAGCAAAGCGATCGAGGGCGATGAGGGACGGTATCCCGTCAGGAACTCGCGCGCGCGGGCGCTGGCCTCGGCGTCCTGACCGGCAAACACGGTCACCATCGCATCGGGCCGCGTCGGGTGCTGCGCGGCCATCGCCACGGCTGGCCGAGCGTTCCGGGCGGCACAGCCGCACACGGAGTTCACGACCAACAGCACAGTCCCCGAATCGGGGCCCAAAGCTTCATCCACCTCTTCGGAGGTGACGAGCTCCCGGACCCCAAGGCGGACCAGCTCCTCCCGCATCGGCTGAACGAGCACCGGATCGTAGATCATCTCTTGCTTCTCCTCTTTCTCATTTTCGCCATGTCGGCGATTCGAGTCGCATCCGTTACACGGCCCGCCCCGGTTCGAGAACGCCCTGCGCCTCCAAGGCATCCCTGACATCCCCGACCAGATAACACGAGCCGGCCACTACTACCGTTCCCCCCTCCGCGAGTTCGCTCGCGCGGCTCAGCGCCGTCGCCAGCTCGTCCGAGGACTCAACCGCGCGAAGGCGCCCTCCTCTACCGCTTCCGACCTCGTGACGCTCGAGGTAGGCCTGGACCTCCGCCAAATCCCAGCCCGCTCCCTCCGGATGGGAGTCCGCGATAGTCAGAACCATCGCGTCGGCCGTCTCCCGCAGCACATCGAGGATGCCCGGCCATGCTTTCCGTGCAAGCATCGCCGTGAGAACCACCAGGGGCCGGCGCGGGCTCAACGCGTCAAGCGTCGCCGCCAGAGCCGAGGCGCCGGCCGGATTGTGAGCCACATCCAGAATCCAGGTGACCCGTCCGCCCTCCAGCATCTCGACCCGACCCGGCCACCGGACGCGTGCCATCAGATACGGAAGACGGGAGGCCTCGGGGAGCCTGCCCACTCGCTCCAGGAGCAGCAGGGCGACGGCCGCGTTGTGAGCCTGGTGCACGCCCGGCAGCGGAACCTCGAGGCCGATGCCATGGGGCCAGGCCGGCGAGCGGTAGGTGAACTCCGTGCCGGCGGAGTGGACCCGCACGTCCGTTACGCGGGCCGCTCGACCCAGACGATACAACGGCGCCCCGACCTCGTGCGCCTTCGCCTCGACCATCTGGAGAGCTTCCGCCGGGAGCTCTCCGAGAACCGTCGGCACCGCAGGCTTCAGAATGCCGGCCTTCTCCGCCGCCACCTCGCCGAGCGAGTGACCCAGATACTCGCAGTGGTCGAGGCCGACGCTGACGATCGCGCATCCTTCGGGGCGGAGGACGTTCGTCGCGTCCAGCCTGCCGCCCAGGCCCACCTCCACCGCGGCCAGCTCGATCCCCGCCTCCGCGAAGGCGAGAAACGCCAGGGCGGTCGCCGCCTCGAAGTAGGTCGCCCCCTCTCTCTCGGCCAGCGGACCCACGCGGGCCGCACATCGCTCCAGGAGGTCCGCCTCCGCATCCGCCCCGCCGATGCGGATCCGCTCCGCGAACAAAGAAAGGTGCGGGGACGTGTAGAGCCCCACCGACCTCTCGGCGCCGGCGATCGCTCCCGCGATGGCGCACACGGATCCCTTGCCGTTCGTGCCGCCGATGTGAAGCGAATCATAGGCGAGGTGCGGCTCGCCCAGATCCTCCAGGATTCGGGAAATCCGGTCGAGGCCCCAGCGAATATGGCCCACCGGACGATCGAGGAGGCGGTCGAGCTCTGACTCGGAGGCGCCTTCGGGCCCTCGAGCCACCCGAGGTGTCGGAGAGCTCAGCACATGTGGTGGAGGAGCGTCGAGAGAACAGGCCTCATCTCCACGCGGGGTACGATCCGGTCGACCATGCCGTGAGCGAGGAGGAACTCGGCACGCTGGAAGCCATCCGGAAGGTCCTGTCGGATCGTCTCCTTGATCACCCTGGGGCCGGCGAAACCGATGAGCGCCTCCGGCTCCGAGAGGATCACGTCACCCAGCATCGCGTAGCTGGCCGTGACGCCACCCGTGGTCGGGTGCGTGAGAACGCTGATGTACGGGTTTCCATCCTCGGCCAGCCGCTCGAGCGCGGCCGCGGTCTTCGCCATCTGCATCAGCGAGAAGATCCCCTCCTGCATCCTCGCGCCACCCGATGCGGAGATGAGGATCAAGGGGCCGCCCTCTTCCGTGGCCCGGTCCGCCAATCTGCGGATCTTCTCGCCGACCACCGATCCCATGGATCCCCCGATAAAGCCGAAGTCCATGGCGCCCAGGTAGACATCCCTGTCGTCCAGGCGCCCCCTTCCCGTCCGGATCGCATCGGTCGGGCCCACCTTCTCGATCGCCGCCTTCACCCGCTCGGTGTACGGCTTCGAGTCCACGAATCCCAACGGATCGGTGGAACGTAGGTTCGTGTCGAACTCCTCGAGGAAGCCGTCGTCCAGAAGCAGGGCGATGTACTCGTCGGCGGGGATGCGGAAGTGGTGCCCGCACTCCGGGCAGACGTGCGCATTCTCGCTCAGGCGCCGCTCATAGAGAATCTCCCCGCACCCGTCGCACTTCACCCAGACGTCTGCCGCCAGCTCACGCTTCTGCGACACGAGCTTCTGCTTGGGCTTCTTGAACCAGGTCATGAGAGCTCCTCGAGATCGGCACCCGAAAATATACCCGGTCCGGTGCGGGGCTGCGAAGTCGGGGCTTTAGGCTCCGGACTCGGCGGAAGCCCGCGCCACGATCGCTAGTCCCACGAACAGCATGAGCAGGAAGGTGCCTCCGTAGCTCAAGAACGGAAGCGGCAGTCCGGTGATCGGCATCAGCCCCACCGTCATGCCGACGTTGATGATCAAGTGCGAGAACCAGACAGCGAAGAGGCAGAACACGGTGATGCTCGCGAAGGAGTCCTCGGTGGACCTGGCTACGCCCAGCACCCGGCGCAGGAAGAGCCCGAGCAGTACCAGCACCAGCGCGACGCCGAAGAAGCCCAGCTCCTCGCCGATGACGGAGAAGATGAAGTCGGTATGCTGCTCGGGCAGGAACGCGAGGCGTTTCTGCGGCCCGTCGGCGAATCCCTGACCGAACCACCCCCCGGAGCCTATCGCCACCTTGGACTGGATCAGGTGCCAGCCTGCGCCGCGGGGATCGACGCCTGGATCGAGAAACACGACGAGGCGGTTTTGCTGGTACGGAGCCAGGCTTCGCCAGAACGGAAGCGTGAGCGCGCCCGCCGCAACGTTGGCCAGCAACACGAGAATCCCTTCGGCAGCAAACGGGCGATAGAGGTACAGAAACACGGCGAGCGCGAGGAACCAGATGCCCCACACGACGGGCGAGAACCCGAGAAGCAGGCTGATGCCGGGACTGACCAGCATGAACAAGGTGGCCATCGGGACGCCGGCCCAGAAAAGCGCCGCGATCAGGATCGCGCCGAAGACGAGGGCGCTCCCCAGATCGGGCTGGAGCGCCACGAGGCCCACCGGAACGAGGACGATGAGAACGGGGCGAACCAGCTGCGACAGCCGGCTCAACTCGCCCCGGTACGAGGAGAAGGTGCGCGCCAGGAGCAGGATGGTGGCGAGCTTGGCAAGCTCCGCCGGCTGCATGCCCAGCGGCCCGATGTAGAGCCAGCTTCGCGTGTTCGGACCCGTGCCGAACAGCAGAACGATGACCAGCAGCACGATCGAGGCCGCGTAAAGCCACACCGCTGCCCAGTCCAACCAGCGGAGCGGTATCCGACTGACCGTCAGGAACGCGATGATCGCGAGCACCAACCAGACCAGCTGGCGACGCCAGACACCGGTGGCGACCGAAGGCACCTCGACCTGCCCGGCCGAATAGATCATCGCGACTCCCGCGAAGGCGAGCAGGATCGCCAGCCCGAAGAGCTTGAGATCGCCAGGAGGACGAAGCGCCCGTACAGCCGCGATCACCGGGCCTCCTCCTCGCCGACCGGTGGTCCCTCCGGTACATCGGCCAGAGCGGGCGGCGCCAGAAGCTCGGGGTGGAGCATGTCCAGGTACCGTTCAACGACCCGAATCGCGAAAGGCACCGCCTGCGACACCTGGTAGTCGGGGTGGCCGAACTCAACGATCGCTGCGATCACGATCTCGGGGTCGTCGGCCGGTGCGAACCCGATGAACCATGAATGCGGCGCTCCGTGAGGGTTCTGGGCGGTCCCCGTCTTGCCCGCCATCTCCCAGCGATCGGAGCGATACGCGTAGGCGGTGCCGTCGGGGTGGTTCACGACAGCGCGCAACGCCTCCACGAGCTCGCTTCGTTGGGACTCCGAGAGGCCCAACTCCCACGTGGCGCGGCGGGCGGCGAGTCCCTCGCTCCTCGCGAGGTGCGGAACGATCGGGGGATCCCCCGTGGCGAGCGCCGCGTAGAACTGAGCCATCCGCAGCAGAGACTGCTGGTTCTCGCCCTGACCGATCGAGAGGTTGAGCACGACGGACTCCGTCCAACCTCTCTCGCCGTACCGTTCGTCATACCATTCTCGCGATGGCGGGAACATGCCGGGTGTCTCATACGGCAGATCAATCCCCGTCGGTCGGCCGAAGCTGTAGCGCGCGGCGCCCTCCAGAAGCGCATCCAGGCCAAGGCGCATTCCGGCCTGGTAGAAGTAGACGTTGCAGCTCTCGGTGATCGCGCCGGCTAGGCTGAGCGGGCCGTGCCCCCCCGACTTCCAGCAGCGGAAGCGGCGGTTCCCGTAGCCGAGCGACCCCAAGCACGATGTCGACATGTAGCTTCCGATGGAAACCTGGCCTCGCCTCATGCCCGTGCTCGCTATGGCCAGCTTGAAGGTGGAGCCGGGAGGGTAGGCAGCGGTCGACACGCGATTGAGGAGGGGCTTGGCCGGGTCGCCCAGCAGCGACCGCCACAGCGAGACGTCGATCCCTCCGATGAACTCGTTGGGGTCGAACGTGGGATGGCTGTACAGGAGGAGGACCTCACCCGTGCGGGGATCCAGAGCAACGACCCCGCCCGGCATCCCTTCAGGAAAGATCGAGTCCGCGAACTGCTGCAGGGCCAGGTCCAACCCCAGCGTGAGATCGGTGCCGGGCTGGGCCTCGACGGCGGGGCGCGGACCGAAGTCGCGAACGATGGAGCCGAGCGCGCTCACCTCCACGAAGCGGACACCGGGTACGCCACTCAGGGATCCCTCGTACTGGCGCTCGAGCCCGTCCTTGCCGACGATCCGGCCCGGCTCGTACTCGGCGTAAACCTCGCGCTCCAGCTCCGCCTCGCTGATCTCGCCGACGTAGCCGGCGAGGTGGGCAATGGCGCGACCGGCCGGATAGTGGCGTCGAGGCCGCATCTCCACCACGGTACGCGGGAAGTCCGGACGTCGCTCCTCGATCGCGGACACCTCCGCGAAGCTCGCGTCATCGCGAACGACAAGCGGCTGGGTCGGAAAGCGCTTGTACTTGGCCAGCAGGCGCTGAATCCGCTCCTCGCCCAGATCCAGATACGGTGCGAGCCGATCCAGCGTCGCCCTCAGCGTATCCGGGCTTCCGGGCAACAGCGAGATCGAGTAGCCGGGGACGTTCTCGGCGACGACCCGGCCGTGGCGATCGTAGATCGTCCCTCTGGGGGCGGGCACGGTGATCGCGCGCAGGCGGTTCTCCTGCGAGCGGAGGAGGAATTCGCTGCTCCCGATCACCTGGAGCCGGAAGAAGGCCGCGAGGAGCAGCAGCAGTGCGCCCAGCAAAAGCAGGTCCGCGGCCGCCGCTCTCTTTCGTCGCTTCCCGTTCTGATTCGCTTCCGTCGTTCCGCTCCGCGTTGTCAGTATACCGTCTCAGAAGTCACACTAGCGCGATGCCCGTGCGATCAAGAGCTCTCCGAGCCCTCCAGCGACGGTCGTCAATACGGCATCGATCGGCGCGATCACCAAGCCCGTTGTTACGTCGAGGGAGCCGGTAAGTGCCGCGATCGACGCGTGGATTGCCCAGGTTCCGAGGAAGAGATACAGGGGCACGAAGAGGCGCGAGTCCGCGAAGATGAGGTCCCGAAAACGCGCACCCATGTAGGCGGCGACCGTGTACAGAAGAGCCGTCCAGCCCCCTCCCAACGCCATCGCATCCTCCAGGATGCCGAGGGAGAAGCCCAGGATGGCGGCGCTTCCCGCCCGCAGGAAGAGCCCTCCGAGGAGCACCGCGGCGGTGAGCAGGTCGGGAGCCACCGGCCAGTCGACGAAGAGGGGACGCAGCGAGAAGTGGAGAAGGGTGAATCCCAGGACGAGAACGACCGTCCTCGTCTCCGAGCTCTCCATCCGATCTACCGGGGCAGCAGGTCGACTACCTCGGGCGCGGCCGGCCGCCGCCACACGAGGACGACGTTCGCCTCGTCCGGTCGCACGGACGGTTCGACCAGGTAGCTCTTCGCCCAGCCGGCGTAGACCTCCGACACGGCCCGGACGGTGCCGACGGGAATCCCGGTTGGATAGAGGCTGGACACACCGGAGGTCACGAGCAGGGAGCCCAGGGGCACATCCTCCTGGTATGGCGTGCCCTCCAGCTCCATCACCATCCGGCCGTCGTCCTCCTGCCGTGGCCGCACGATGCCAACGGCGCTGCCCGACTCCGTCCGAACACTCACCCGGAACTCCGGATGGGTCCAGAGGTGGCCGATCGCGGTCGTGCCCCCGGCCGTTCTAATGATTCCCACAATCCCGTCTCCGGCCAGCACGCCGACAGGCGGCTCCACGCCGTCGACCCGGCCCTTGGCCACCAGGAAGGTGTGCGAATCTCCGATGTGCGGCCGCCCTGGAACGATGTCGGCGAGGATGAAGCTGCCCGGGTCGAGCGCGCCCAGTCCCAGCAAGTGCCGGAGCTGACCCACGTCGGCGGCCACGCGTCGGGCCGCGGCCAGCTCGGCGGCCAATGAGTCTCGCTGGCTCGCCAGCTGCCTCGTGCTTTTCACCGTCACGGCATGCTCCTCGAAGGCACCGTGAAGCCTGAGAAACGGATAGAGAATAGTCGCTCTAAGATACTGCGATACAACTATCTGTCGCTCTTGCCCGATCGTCGCGAAGCCGAGCGCCAAGGTCACGAGCGCGACGAAGATCGCGAAGTCCCGGCCTCGCGAGGGGCGATCTGCGGGAACGTATCGCAGGGGCCGCGTCATCTCGCCTTGTCGAAGGAGGTCAGTTGACGAGCACGCTCCGGTAGCGTGAGAGGTCGTCCAGGATGCGCCCCGTGCCGCGCACGACGCACGTGAGCGGTTCTTCATCCACGTGGATCGGCAGACCGGTATCCTCTCGCAGGAGAATGTCCAAACCGCGCACCAGGGCTCCGCCACCGGTCATGACGATCCCCCGGTCGACGATGTCCGAAGCGAGCTCCGGGGGCGTGATCTCGAGCGCTCTCCGAACGGCGCCGACGATCGCCTGGATCGGCTCCTGCATGCACTCTCGAATCTCCGCCGAATGGACGCGCACCGTCTTCGGGATTCCCGAGACGAGATCGCGTCCCTTCACCACCATCTCGCGCTCTTCGTCCGTGGGATAGGCGGAGCCGATCTGGATCTTGATCGCCTCGGCCGTCGGCTCTCCGATGAGAAGGTTGTAGTTCTTCCGCAAGAACGTGACGATCGCCGCGTCCAGCTCGTCGCCTCCTACTCGGATGGATGTGTCGGCCACCGAGCCCGAGAGAGCTATCACCGCGATCTCCGTCGTGCCTCCCCCGACATCGATGACCATGTTCCCCGTTGGAGTCTCTACCGGCAGACCCACACCGATGGCCGCCGCCATCGGCTCCGAACACATGTACACCTCCTTGGCACCCGCCGCGTGCGCGCTCGATCTTACGGCGCGGCGTTCCAGCTCCGTGATGCCGGAGGGTACTCCCACCACGACGCGAGGCCGGATCTTGAAGAAGCGGTTGGAGGTGACCGCCTTGAGGAAGTGGCGGAGCATGTCCTCGGTCACGTCAACGTCGGCGATGACGCCGTCCTTCAGGGGTCGGACCGCCTCGATGCCCGCTGGCGTCCGTCCCAGCATGCGCTTTGCCTCGAGCCCGAACTCCTTCGGAGTGCCGCTGCTCTTCTCCATCGCGACGACGGACGGCTCGTTCAGCACGATCCCCTCGCCCTTCACGTAGACGAGGGTGTTCGCGGTGCCCAAGTCCACACCGATGTCGTTGATCGGCAGCAGACTGCCTTTGCTGAACCACTTGATCATACCGAATACCAGTCAGGACGAGGGACGCCGGCAGAGCGCGGTCCACGGCCTCCACGGCACGCACCGGGGTGTGCGGCCGCCGCCAATGTAGACGCAGGCGTTACAGGACGAAAGGTGAAAAACAGAGCGCTCAGAGCACCTCGTCCAGCGGCGTGTACTCGAGCCCGAACGCCTCTGCCACCGCGGCGTAGGTGCACTTCCGGTCCACCACGTTGACGCCCGACGCAAGGCTCGCATTCTCCCGCACCGCCTCCCGCCAACCGCTCTCGGCCAGCTGAAGGGCGTAGGGGAAGGTCGCGTTCGTCAGGGCCAGCGTGGAGGTGCGAGGCACCGCGCCCGGCATGTTGGCCACCCCGTAATGGACGACGCCGTCCACCACGTAGACCGGGTCGGCATGCGTGGTCGGCCGAACCGTCTCGACGCAGCCGCCCTGGTCCACCGCCACATCCACGACCACCGAGCCGCCCTTCATCAGCTTCAGGTCTTCACGCAGGACGAGCTTGGGGGCCACCGCGCCGGTCACCAACACGGCTCCGATGAGCAGGTCCGCCTTCCGGAGCTGCTCCAGCACCGTGTGCCGATTGGAGAAGAGCGTATCCACGTTGGCCGGCATCACGTCGGCCAGGTAGCGCAGCCGATCGAGGTTGACGTCCAGGATGGTAACGTGAGCGCCGAAGCCTGCGGCGATCCGCGCAGCGTTGTTGCCGACGACCCCACCTCCGAGGATCACGACCTCGGCCGGGCTCACTCCAGGAACACCGCCCAGGAGAATTCCGCTGCCACCGCTCGCCCTCTCCAGGTACTTGGCGCCCTCCTGAACGGCCATCCGCCCCGCGACCTCCGACATCGGAGTGAGCAGGGGCAGCTCCCCATTCGAGAGCTGCACCGTCTCGTACGCGATCGCCACGGCTCCGCTGTCGATGATCGCTCGAGTGAGCTCCTCGTCCGCCGCGAAGTGGAAGTAGGTGAAGATCAGCTGGCCGTCGCGGATGCGGCCGAACTCCTCCGGAATCGGCTCTTTCACCTTGAGGATCATCTCCGACTCCGCCCAAACCGCCTCCGCACCCTCCATCGTTCGGGCGCCGACGGCCACGTAGGCGTGGTCCGTGAAGCCGCTTCCCTCTCCGGCGCCCGCCTCGACGACCACGTCGTGGCCGTGGCTCACCAAGGTCTCGGCACCAGCCGGCACGAGCGCGACCCGGTTCTCGTTGGCTTTGATCTCCTTCGGGACACCGACGATCATGAGGTCTCCTCCGAAAGTCCTTCAGACCGGACGCAACTCCAGAACATCCTGTCGATCGGGGTGGAAGAACGCTGCGGCCTCGTGGATCTCCTCGAGGGTGACGTGGTCGATCCGTTCGGCCAGTTCGTCCAGGGTAACGTACGGCTCCCGATACAGCGACAGGCCCGCCAACCGTTGCATCCGAGATACCGTGGACTCCAGGCCGAGCAGGAGCTGACCCTTGAGCTGCAGCTTCGTGCTCTCGATCTCCGCCGGCGTGAGGCCGTTCTCAGCCACATCTCGGAACTCCGCCAACAGCTCGTCCCTGGCCTGCTCGACGGCCTCCGGTCGAGTACCCAAATAGGCGCCCACGTGACCGGCAGCGCGGTAGAAGGCGTGAAAGCTGTACACGGTGTAGGCCAGGGCCAGCTCCTCCCTGATCCGTTGGAACAGCCGCGAGCTCATCCCCGCTCCCAGCGCCGTCTCGACGAGGATCAGAGCGTAGCGGAGCGGGTCTGAATGCGGGATCGAGGTCGCTCCCACCAGCAGATGAGATTGCCGGCCGCCCGATCTCTCCACGACTCGAGCCGTCGAGGATCGAGGCTCCGGTTGCGACAGCTCCGCTCGGGGCGGAACGCTCGGTCGGGGCAGGTGCCGCCGCAGGGCCCCCAGGAGCTGGTCGCTGTCGAGCCTGCCGGCGGCGGCGACCACGCAGTTGCCCGGTACGTAGGCGGATCCGTGCAGCTCTCTCAGCCTCTCCACATCGACCCGAGCCACGGTGTCCGCCGCTCCCAGGATCGAGCGGCCGTAGGGGTGGGCACCGTACAGCTGCTGACCGTGGAGCTCGAAGGCCATCTGCTCGGGTGAATCCTCGACCGCCGCCAACTCTTCCAGGATCACCGGGCGCTCGAGCTCCAGGTCCTCCCCTCGGAGGGCCGGCCGGTAAACCAGGTCGGTGAGGATGTCAATCGCCAGGTCGAGGCGCTCATGCGGGACCCTGGCCAGGTAGCCGGTGTGGTCGTGGCTCGTGTAGGCGTCCAAAGAGCCTCCCACGCGCTCGATCTCGAGGGCGATCTGCTTCGCGGATCGAGCCCTGGTGCCCTTGAACACCAGATGCTCCAGAAGATGGGCGAGGCCCTGCTCCGACTCGGCGTCGTGGGCGCCGCCGTGCTCGACCCAGATGCCCAGGGTCACGGAGCGCACCGTCTCCATCTTCTCGGCCACGACTCGGAGACCGTCGGCCCTTCTCCATGACCAGACGTTCTCGTCGAGCCGGTCGGGCAGCTCGACCACCTGGGCAGCTCCGGCGCTACCGGCCTGAGCCGTCGGCGACCTGGGCAGTTTCGCTGCCTAGTTGCCGTTCATGGCGGCTCGCCGTGAGAGCTTCAGCCGACCGCGCTCGTCGACCGCGAGCAGCTTCACCTGTACGACATCGCCCGGTTGGACCACATCCTCGGTGCGCTCGGTGCGACCCTCTTCGAGCTCGGAGATGTGGCAGAGGCCCTCGACGCCTGGGATGATCTCCACGAAGGCGCCGAACGTGGTGGTATTCTTCACCACGCCCTCGTAGATGCGACCGACCTCCGGTTCCTCCACGATGGCTTCCACCATCTCCCTCGCGGCCCGCCCCACGTCGGCGGAAACCGCAGAGATCGTGACGACCCCGGTATCCTCGATGTTGAGCTTGGCGCCGGTCTTCTCCTCGATTCCGCGGATCGTCTTCCCCTTGGGGCCTATGATCTCGCCGATCTTTTCCGGATTGATCTGGATCGCGACGATGCGCGGCGCGTAGTCCGACATATCCTCGCGCGCGCTCGAGAGCGTCCGACCCATCACCTCGAGGATGCTCAGACGTGCCTTCCTCGCTCGCTCGAGCGCTTCGCGCATCGTCTCGACGCTCAGGCCCTTCGCCTTGATGTCCATCTGAATCGAGGTGATGCCCCGCTCGGTGCCGGCGACCTTGAAGTCCATGTCGCCCAGAGCATCCTCCACCCCGAGGATGTCGGTCAGGACGGCCACCTCGTCGCCTTCCTTCACGAGACCCATGGCGATCCCGGCCACCGGGCCACGCAGCGGGACACCGGCATCCATCAGGGCGAGCGAGCCTCCGCAGACCGAGGCCATGGAGCTGGAGCCGTTCGACTCGAGGATGTCGGAAACGATCCGAATCGTGTACGGGAAGTCATCGTACGGCGGCAGGAGGGACTGGAGCGCCCTCTCGGCCAGCATCCCGTGGCCGATCTCGCGTCGGCCCGGCCCGCGGAACATGCGCACCTCTCCCACCGAGAACGGCGGGAAGTTGTAGTGGAGCATGAACGACTTCGACGTCTCTCCCGGCAGGTCGATCGAATCGATCCGTTGTTCGTCGTTGATAGTGCCGAGCGTGGTGACGCACAGCGCCTGCGTCTGGCCGCGCGTGAAGAGAGCCGATCCGTGCGTGCGTGGGAGCACTCCGACGTCGACGGTGATTTCGCGGATGTCATCCAGTCCACGCCCATCCACGCGGACGCTCTCCTCCAGGATCTGACGCCGCATCTCCTTTTTCTCGAGGTCTCGAATCATCCCGCGGACGCGGCCCACCTCCTCGCCGTACTCCTCTTCGAGCGATTCGGTGATCTCTGCCCGCAGCTCCGAGAGCACGGTCTCGCGCTCCGCCTTGTCGGCGATTCGCAGCGCCGCCCCGACTTGAGTGGCGGCCCTGCTCCCGACGGCCTCCTCGAGCCCCTCGGGCGGCTCGGAGGCCTCGTACTCGAACTTCTCGCGCGCGCCTCCGGCCATCTCCACGAGCTCGCGCTGGAATCCGATCAGCTCTTTGATGGCCGGGTGCGCGACGTTCAGCACCTCGACGAACTCCTCTTCGCTGATCTCCAGAGCGGCACCCTCGACCATGACGATCGAGTCCTCCGAGCCGGCCACGACGATGTCCATGTCGGAGAAATCGAGCTCCTCGAAGGTGGGATTGACGATCCACTCGCTCTCCACCCGGCCGACCCGCACGCCGGCGATCGGCCCATTCCAGGGGATCGACGACAGCGAGAGAGCCGTGGATGCGCCGAGCATGCCCAGGACGTCCGCATCGTTCTCCTGATCGGCCGAGATCACGAAGCAGGCAACCTGCGTCTCGTTACGGTAGTCGTCGGGGAACAGGGGCCTGAGCGGTCGATCGATCTGCCGGGCCGACACCGTTTCCTTGTCGCCGGGCCTCGTCTCCCTCTTGATGAAGCCACCGGGGAACTTCCCCGCCGCGTACGTCTTCTCCCTATACTCGATGGTGAGCGGAAAGAACGGAAGGTGGCTGCGCTTCCGTTCCGCGACCGCTGTCACCAGCACCGCTGAGTCACCGAACTGGACGTAGACCGCCGCGTCCGCCTGCCTGGCCATCCGGCCGGTCTCCATGATGAGCGTCCGCCCGGCGAATTCCTTCTCTAGTCTGTGCACGTTATTCCTCTTCGTTGTCTGCGTTACTTGCGAAATCTGAAACAGATTCTGAACGTGACGACCCGACACGGGACGTCCGCGTTCGGGGATCATGAACCACTTCGCCCCCTAGCGCCTGAGCCCCAGTTCCTCGATCAGGCTCCTGTAGCGCTCCAGGTCATTACGTCTCAGATAAGTCAGGAGACGACGACGCCGTCCGACGAGCTTCAGGAGACCGCGTCGGCTATGGTGATCCTTGGGGTGCTGTTGAAAGTGCCCGGTGAGCTCTTCGATCCGCGCCGTGAGCAGCGCGATCTGGACGGAGGTGGATCCGCAGTCATTCTCGTGCTCGCCGAATTTCTCTACGATGCTGGTCGTATGCGTGTTTCCAGACGCCATGTTTCGCTTTCGTCCCTCTTCTGTCGCTGTCTTCCAAGATGCAAAGCCCGAAAACTTACCGAGATCGGGCGGTTCTGTAAACATCAGCAACCCCGGCCGCCCTCATCCTCGCCGTCCGGCCGGCCGTCGCCGTCCCGGCGCGCCCGCTCGGCGAAGAATTGCATCGCCTGCTCCCGATCGACACGCATCTGCCGCACGAGCTCCTTCGCCGACGCGAACGGGCGAACATCCCGGAGTCGCGAAAGAAAGTCGACGCGCACGCTCTCGCCGTAGATATCGTTCTCGAAATCGAGCAGATAGAGCTCGATCGAAGGAGGCGACCCCGCGAACGTCGGTCTCGGGCCCAGATGAAGCAGCCCGTCGCAAATCCTCCAGCCGAGGCTCGCACGGACGGCGTAGATCCCCGATCCCGGAACCAGCTTCCCCCCCTCCGGGACCTGCAGGTTCGCCGTCGGGAAGCCGAGTTGTCGGCCTCGGCCGAGACCGTGCACCACGACACCGCGAAGCGAGTAGGGACGGCCCAATGCCAGAGCGGCCCGCTCGACCTCTCCACGCCTCACGAGCTCACGGATTCTCGTGGACTTGACGCGGGCGCCGTTTGCGGTGACCGGCGACACGACATCGACGTCAAAGCCGAGCTCCGCTCCCAACCTCCGCAGCGTCTTTCGATCGCCCGTCCGGTCCCGCCCGAACCCATGATCGTAGCCGATGACCAGTTCCTTTACGCGGAACCGGTCCACCAGGACGAGACGGACGAACTCCTCCGGCTGGTAGAGCGAAAGCGTCCGGTCGAAGGCGAGGAACGCGACGTAGTCGAGCGAGGAGAGGGCCAGGATCTCCTTCTTCTCGTCGGGAGACGTCAGGATCGGGGGAGCCGCCTCCGGCCGCACGACGGTCAGCGGATGACGGTCGAACGTGACGAGCACGCTCGTCAGTCGACGGCGCCGTGCCCGCGCGCCGATCTCGCGCAAGACGGCCCAATGCCCCCGGTGCACGCCGTCGAACGTCCCGACGGTCACGACCGTTCCCGGCACATCAGGAGGCAGACCACCGGCTCCCCCGGTACGCGCAAGCTCAGTCAAGGAGCACTTTCCTCGGCTGGATGCGTCCATCCCGGAGCTCCGCGATGGCCACGAGCCGATCTCGGTAGAGAAGGCGGACGGGGCCCGGATCGTCAGCCGCACTGCCCGTCCCGGCGTCTGGCGTCCCTGCTGCATCGACGCGGCCACCCACGTCCGATTCCATCTCCAGCGACCTCCCGGTCCTCAATAGCGGAATCTCCTTCTCGGTCACGCGGCGCGAAGCGAGCCAGGAGAGGGCTGTCCCCGACTCGAGCCACGATCCGCTTTCCCGGATCCGGTCAGCGGTCGCCTCCTCATCCCGCAGGTAGGCATCCGGGATGGCGTCGGCTGCGCTCAGTTCCGCGATCGCCGTCCGCCGAAGGACCGTGAGGTGTGCGCCACAACCGAGCTCCCGGCCGAGATCGCGCGCGAGGGATCTCATGTAGGTCCCCGTCGAGACGCGGGCCGCCAGCCGAAGGACTGGAGGATCGAAGCGCAGAATCCTCAAAGAGTGAATCGTGATCCGGCGAGGAGAAAGCCGCACGTCGGCACCCTGACGAACAAGAGCGTGGGCCCTCCGCCCCCCGATCCGCTTGGCCGAGAGGGCCGGCGGCCGCTGGTCGATGACGCCCTCGAAGCCCCGCAGGACGTCGCCGACCCGGTTCAGCGTCAGCCCGCGCCACGCCCTCGACTCCGCGACGACCTCGCCTTCCGGATCGTGAGACGTCGTCTCCCGACCCAGCAGGAGCTCCGCCTCGTAGCGTTTGTCGGGGAGGTGGAAGTACTCGCTCAATCGGGTCGCGCGGCCCACGCATAGAACCAGGAGACCGCTGGCGAAGGGGTCCAGCGTTCCGGTGTGGCCGATCCGACGGGTGCGCAGGGCGTTCCTTGCCGCCTCGACCACGTCATGGGAGGTCGGGCCGGGCGACTTGTCGACAAGCAGGACTCCGTTGAGCGCGGGCACGGCGCTGACCGTCACTCCCCCTTCTCGAGGTCGGAACGTACCTGCCGGAGAAGAGACTCGATCCGGTGCGCATGCTCGAGGGTGCGATCCGCCTCGAAGCTCATCTCGGGGATCCTTCGGAGATGCAGCCGCCTACCGAGCTCACGTCGCAAATACCCCTCGGCGCTCTCGAGGCCCAGGAGGGCTTCGGCGAGTGCCTCCTCGTCGCCGCCGGCGCGCACGTAGACCGTCGCGTACTTCAGGTCGGACGTCGTCTTGACGGCCATGATGGACACGGGGGCCAGCCTCGGGTCCTTCGCCGAACGGAGAATCAGGGCCGCCAACTCCTCTCTCAGCAGGTGATTCACGCGCTCTATCCGTCTGCTCGTCATGCCACGGCCTTTCCGTGTCCGCTCGTAAGCGTGAGGCTTCTCATCGCGAGGCGTCTCATCGCGAGGAGAAGGCCGAGGATCTCAATAGAGGGTCGTCTCTCTCTCGACGACGAGATACCGAGGATCCGAGCCGACGTGCTGATCCAGACGAGCCAGCAGTGCCTCGGCAACGGACGGATCCGAGGCTACGAGAGCGACACAGATCTCCGCCTTCTGCCACTTGTCTTGGAAGTCGGTCTCGGCGGCGGAGACGCGAAAGCGCGCCTGGAGCCGGTCGCGCAGGCTGCGCACGATCCGGCGCTTCGCCTTGAGCGACGTGCAGCCGGGCAGGTGGAGCACCCAGCGACCGACGCCGACTACGGCAGCCATCCTCTCCTAGCGCCTCGCCCCAACACACGAACAGGGCTCCTAGGGAGTGGCGGGTTCCGTCGCCGCCGCGCTCTCGGCCAGGGTGCGGGCGATCTCATCGATGCGATACGACTCGATCAGATCGCCTTCCTTGATGTCGTTGTAGCCTTCGATCGAGATGCCGCACTCGAATCCCTCGCGCACCTCGCGGACGTCGTCCTTGAAGCGCTTCAAACTGTCGATCTTGCCGCTGTAGATGCGCAGCTGGTCCCGCACGACGTGAACCCCGAGGTTGCGTTGGATCACCCCGTCGGCCACGTAGCAGCCCGCCACCGTACCCACCTTGGGAACTCGAAAGAGCTTTCTGACCTCGGCGGACCCGACGATGACCTCCCGCTCCTCCGGCTTGAGGAGCCCCTCGAGCGCGAGGCGCATGTCTTCGACGGCCTCATAGATCACATCGTAGCTGCGTATCTCGATGCCTTCGCGCTGGGCGAGATCGCGGGCCCCCGCGTCCGGCCGCACATGGAAGCCGATGATCGCCGCCGAGCTGGTCGAAGCAAGCAGCACGTCGGACTCGTTGACCGCCCCGACGCCACGGTGAATGACCTCCACCATGACCTCTCCCGTGCTCAGCCGCTCCAGGGAGTCGGAGAGAGCCTGCACCGAACCGTCCGTGTCCGCCTTGATGACGAGGTTGAGGACCGCTCCCTCGCCGGCCTGGACGGTGTCAAAGACATCCGTGAGCCGCGTGCCCTTCTGCCGCCGGCGCATGTCCTTCTCGCGCTCGAGCTGCTGGCGACGCCCGGAGACCTCCTTGGTCCGCTCGGCCTCCGCCACCATCAGGGAGTCCCCGGCCTGAGGTACCCCCTCCAATCCGAGCACGCGCACCGGCATGGAAGGCTCGGCTTCCTCCACGTTCTTGTCACGCTCATCCAGAAGCGCGCGCACGCGACCGCTGAAGAGGCCGCAGATGAAGTTGTCCCCGACCCTCAAGGTGCCGCTCTGCACGAGCACGGTAGCGACAGGCCCCATGCCGCGATCCAGCTGGGCCTCGACGACGGTGCCCCCCGCCGGCCGGTTCGGATTGGCCTTGAGCTCGAGCAGTTCCGCCTGAAGCAGGACCTTCTCCAGCAACTCGTCGACACCCTGTCCCGTCTTGGCCGATACCGCCGCGGACAGCACGTCGCCACCGAACTCCTCGAGCACCACATCGTGGCTGAGCAGGTCCTGCTGCACCTTCGACACGTCCGCTGCCGGCAGATCCACCTTGTTGATCGCGACGACGATCGGCACGCCGGCGTTCTTGGCGTGGCTGATCGCCTCGATCGTCTGCGGCATGACCGCATCGTCGGCGGCGACGACCAACACGACGACGTCGGTGATCTCCGCGCCGCGGGCGCGCATGGCGGTGAAGGCTTCGTGTCCCGGCGTGTCGAGGAAGGTGACCGACTTCCCCCCATCGAGCTCGAGGCGGTAGGCACCGATGTGCTGCGTGATTCCGCCGGCCTCGCCCGCGATGACGTTGGTCTGCCGGAGGTGGTCGAGCAACGATGTCTTCCCGTGATCCACGTGGCCCATCACGGTCACGACGGGCGCGCGCGGAAGAAGGTCCTCCTCCGTATCGACCGTCTCCGTCAAGTCCTGGAGGTCGGCCTCGTACGCCTGCTCGCGAACCGCCTCGAACCCGAACTCCTCGCAGATCAACTCGATCTGGTCGAAATCGACACGCTGGTTGATCGTCACCATCAGGCCGAGGTTCTTGAACGCCGACGTGATGATCTGTTGAGGCGGCACCTCGATCAGGTCGGCGAACTCGGAGATCGTCAGAAACTCGTTGACGCGTACGCGGGTCTTCTCGGCCTCGGCCTCGATCGCCTGCCGCTCGAGCTCTGCTTCTTGCTCGGCGGACGGCGCTTCACGCTTACGCTTCCGGCCTCCGGTTCCACCCTCGATGGCGGCCAGAGTGCGCTTGACGTTCTCCTGCACGGCATCCTGGTCGACCCGGCGCTGGCGGCGACGCTGCTCGGGGCGTGGCTTGCGCCGGCCGTCGACCGTGTATCCCTCCGCCTTGATGCGCACCGTTCCGCCCGGCGCGGCGGACGCTGTCGGCGCGGCAGACGCCGTCGGCGTGGCAGACGCTGTCGGCGTCGACGGCATGCCGCGACGAACCGGCTTGGGCTTGCGCTTCCGCCGCTTCGGCGGCCCCGCCTCCGGCTCTGCGGCTTCCGAGACGTCCACCGGTTCCTGAGTCGCTTCGGCGGCCGGCTCCGGGATCTCCTCGGCAACCGCTTCCTCGACCTCCGGCTCCGCCTCCTGCGGCTCCTCGAGCTCCACCTCGGCCGGCGGCGGCGCGTCGATCTCCAACCCCGCCTCGGGCTCTCCCTCCGCCTCCGGTTCCAGCGCGATCTCGAGCTCGACCTCGGCCTCTTCGAGCACCTCGGCCTCGGCGACCAACTCCTCCAGCGACTCCGCGGGAACCTCGCCCTCGATCCCCTCTTCCGCCGGAGCCACATCCTCGAGTAGGAGCTCGATCGGCTCGGGCTTCACCCGACGGCGGCGTCGACTTGGAGAGGAGGCTGCCGAGCGCGAGGCGGGAGCGGCCGAGCCTGTGCGTCTCTCTCGCTCGAGCCTCGCGTGCAGGCGAGCGATCTGCCCTTCATCCACGACCGACATATGGCTGCGCACCGGCACTTCCATCTCGCGCAGGATGCCAATCAGCTGAGAGGACTCTACGCCCAGTTCCTCAGCGACCTCGTAAACGCGGAACGTCGACAAACTCACGCCTCCAAGATTGAGACAGGGTCCAACACGGCTCCCTCACGGCCCGGCTGCAGCGCCTCGAGCACCAGCTCGGCCAAACCCGGCGCCGTGATGCCGAGCGCGGCGACGGGGCCGCGGCCCACCGCCCGGCCCAAAGCGCTGCGGTCGCCGCACAACACGAGCTCGGCGCCCGTGTTCAACCGAACGCGCTCGAAGCGCTCGCGGGCGTTGTCGCTGGCGTCCCGGGCCACGAGGATCGCCGCCAGGCGGCCCTCCCGGCCGGCCTGACGCACGGCTCGGGTGCCGATCTCGACGCGTCCGGCCCTCCGCGCGACACCCACCGCCTGCAGCGCCGAGGCTTCGAGCCCGAGGCCGATCCTCACGAACTGCGCTCCTCCGCCACGAGCTCCTCTTCGGCCGAGTCCTCCTCGATCTCGGCTTCGGCCTCGGCCGGCTCCAGCTCGATCTCGGGCTCCAGCTCGATCTCGGGCTCGATCTCGGGCTCCGGCTCGATCTCGGCTTCGGCCCCGGCCTCAGCTTGGGCCCCGGCCTCTGCCTCTGCGGCCCCTTCAGCCGCCCCCTGAGCCTCGCTCTCCTCGACGACCGTGAGCTCGTCAATGAGCCCCATGAGGGAGTCCGCTTCCTCCTCACCGATGCCCGGCACCTGGAGGAAATCCTGCCTGTCTTTGTCCAGCACATCGAAGAACGTGCTGATCCCGGTCGCCTCCAGAGCGGCGAGCGTGGCGGGAGTGATCCCATCCAGCTCGGAGAGGGGGAAATCCGCCACCTCGTACTCGTCGTCGGCGCCGAACAGGACCGACTCCGCACCTCGGTCCATCCAATCGCGGCTGGAGTAGAGATCGAGCTGCCAGCCGATCAGCTGCGAGGCGAGGCGGACGTTCTGGCCGTTGCGTCCGATCGCGAGCGATAGCTGGTCATCGTCCACGATCGCCGTGATCACCCTGCGCGACGCGTCCGAGATCACCTTTGCGACGCGAGCCGGCGCCAGGGCGCGCCGAGCGAAGATCTCCGGGTCGGGGTGCCAGGGCACGATGTCGATCCGCTCTCCGCCCAGCTCGGAGACGACCGCCTGGACCCGAGAGCCCTTGACGCCCACGCAGGCACCGACCGGGTCCACGGACTCGTCTCGAGAAGAGACCGCGACCTTGGTGCGGCCGCCCGCCTCACGGACGATCTCCTTGATGTCGATCAGCCCCTGGTAGATCTCGGGTACCTCGAGCGCGAACAGCGCGGCGACGAAGAGCGGGTCCGCGCGCGAGAGGATCAGCCGTGGGCCTCGCGGGGTCTCCTCCAGCTTCTTGAGCACGGCGCGAATCGACTCGCCCTGACGGAAGCGCTCGCGTGGGTTCTGCTCCCTCCACGGGATGATCGCCTCGGCCTCGCGCGCGCGGTTGAGAAGGACGACCAGCGTGCCACGCTGGATCGACTGGACCTCGCCGGAGACCAATTCGCCGACCCGGTCGTTGAACTCCTCGCGAATCTTGTCTCGCTCACCCTCACGAACTCTCTGGATGATGCGCTGCTTGGCAGCCATCACCGCCCCACGACCGAAGTCCCGGAAGTCCACCGGGATCTCCATCAGATCACCGACCTGGAAGTCGGGATCGTCCCATCGTGCCTCCTCGAGCCGGATCTCGCGCGCTGGATCCTCGACGACCTCGACGACCTCCTTCAGGACGACGATTCTTATGTCGCCGTCCGACTGCACCTTGATCTCTGCATCGACTGGCCCATCGAATCGTCGGGCGAGCGCGGCGTGGATTCCGTCACGGATGAGATCGTGCAACTCCTCCTCTGACAACGACTTGTTCGCCGTCATCACGCGGAACGCCTCTACGATAGGTATCTGTTCGCTCATATCTCCGATCCGATTCTCTCGCTCCCCATCAGCCTCTCAGATCCGCTTCCCAGTCATAGACGAGGTTCGCGCGCGCGATCGCGGTCACGGGCACCCGGAGGCGCTCGCCCTCCACTTCTACTTCGACCGCATCCTGCGAACCCTCGACCAACCCGACAAGGAGCCCCTCGACCCTTTTCTGCCGACCTACCAGCGGCGCGAAGCCCTGGATCAGCACCTGCCTACCCGCGAACCTCGCGTAGTCGGCCGGCTTGACGAGGGGTCGTTCCACGCCCGGCGAAGAGACCTCGACGATGCTCCGCTCCGGCAACTCGGCCCGCTCATCCAGGTAGCGCTCCAGCATCCGGCTCACACGCGCACAGTCGTCGACCGTCACGCCCGTCCTCTCCGGCGGATCGCCGACACGATCGATTCGCACCCTCAGCAGAGGTCGTCGACTCCCACCCGCGTGCTCGAGAGTCACGAGCTCGAACCCGAGATCCGACAAGAGCCCCGAGATCTCCTGCTCCAGACTGCCCATTCGTCCTCCGGGCGACCCTGCCCGGCGGCCCATACCTGCAACAAAAAAGTGGGGTCCGCACTGCTTCCCCACTTCGAACACGGTCTGAAGACCGCGAGCCGACCGGCAGAACGCCAGCCTTTCCTGTCCGCGCAAAAACTAGGGCGCAGGCGCTACTACGGCAACCTGATCTGGCCGCCTGCCGGGCCCCTGGCGGACCCATCAACCGGGTCCCGCCAACCCAAGAAGGCCGCCATGCGACCCGCTGCGCCCTGACTACCCCGGTGGGAATGGAATCGATCCCGATCGCAGCTCGTACACCATGTTGATCGGGAGATCTGGCCGCCCGGAACGTCGAGCGCCAGGGCCTGATCGAGAAGCTCGTCGCGCAGATCCAGCCGGCCTGCTTCTCCCGTCGCGCCTCCGAACGATGCCAGCACCTCGCGGCCGACCTCGTAGCATCGGCCACAGATCGCCGGCCCGAGATGGACATGCAGATCCTGCGGCCGGCAGCCGTACTCGGCCCCCAGCGCTTCCACGCCGCGACGGAGGATGCCGGCGGAAGCACCTCTCCAGCCGGCATGCAGGAGGGCCATGGCACTTCGCTTCGGGTCCAGGATGTATACCGGGACGCAATCGGCCACGGTGACGATGAGCAGCGCTCCCACCCGACCCGCGAGGAGGCCATCGGCCTCGCCCGGTGACGTGAAGCCCTCTGGAACGTCATCCGCGCGTCGCACCTCGACTCCGTGTACCTGTCGCGCCCAGGCGGCGGCCGGAAACCCCAGCTGCGAGGAGAGGCCCTCGACCCGCTCGAGAAAGGTCCACGCGGAGTTGCCGGAAGCCCCGAAATCGGCGTCTTCCCGCGCTTCGGTGACGCCGCAGATCACGCCCGGAAAGGCGGCCTCCCAACTCCGCAGCCGGTATTGCGGGAAGGGTTCTTCAGGGTGCCGGCGCTCGCTCTCCTCCGCGAGAGCCGCCGATGCGGCGCGAACCGTCGTCATCCCGCCACGCGCTCGATCGAGGCCCCGAGGGCGCGAAGCCTCTCATCGAGTCTCTCGTAGCCGCGTTCGACCTGCTCGATGTTGTGGATCTCGCTCTCCCCCTCCGCCGCGAGCGCGGCGATCACCAGGGCCATCCCGGCCCGGATGTCCGGGCTTTGCAGGCGGGCGCCGCGAAGGCGAGACGGTCCGACAACCACGGCGCGATGCGGGTCGCAGAGCACGATCCGGCCACCCATGGAGATGAGCTTGTCGACGAAGAACATACGTGACTCGAACATCTTCTCGTGCACGAGCACGGTCCCCCTGCACTGCGTCGCGACGACGATGGCGATGCTGATCAGATCGGCGGGGAAAGCCGGCCACGGCCCATCGTCGATCTTGGGAATCTGCTCTCCGAAGTCGGCCTTCACCTCCATCTGCTGATCGGCCGGGACGTGGATCCCGCCGTCCACTCCCTCCCAGCCCAGTCCGAGCCGGGCGAACCCGAGGCGGAGGGTGTCCTGGACCTCCGGGCAGACATCCTGGATCGTCACCGCCGAGCCGGTTGCTGCCGCGAGGCCGATCACGCTGCCGACCTCGACGTGGTCGGGCCCTATTCGGTAGCTGCCACCCGTGAGCCGGTCCACGCCCTCGATCTCCAGGATGTGGCTACCGATGCCCTCGATCCTCGCTCCCAGACCGTTCAGGAACCGACACAAGTCCTGTACGTGGGGCTCGGCTGCGGCGTTGCGGATCCGGGTCGCCCCCTTCGCCGTCACCGCGGCGAGGACCGCGTTCTCCGTGCCGGTCACGGACGGTTCGTCCAGGAAGATCTGGGCGCCCAAGAGATCGGGCGCCCTCAAGTAGTACGAGCCATTCGCCTCGATCTCGGCACCGAGGCGGCTCAGGGCGAGGAAATGCGTGTCGAGCCGACGTCGTCCGATCACGTCACCGCCCGGCGGCGGAAGCTCGACCTCCGATCCCCTGGCGAGGAGGGGGCCGGCGACGAGGACCGAAGCCCGGATGCGCGAAGCCAGGTCGGCATCGACCTTTCGGGCCGTGAAGTCGGCAGCCTGCACGACGACCTCGTTCGGCCCCTCCCAGCTGACCTCGGCCCCGAGCGAGGCCACGAGATCAGCCATCGTGCGGACATCGCGGATGTCCGGGACGTTGGTCAGGCGAACGGGCTCGTCGGTGAGCAGGCACCCGGCAAGAATCGGCAGAGCGGCGTTTTTGTTTCCCGCCGGGGGGAACACGCCGCTCAGCTCGCGTCCACCTTCGATTCGGAAGTAGCTCATGGGGCAACCTAGAGAACCATCGAGCGAGGCGGCAACGAACGGGCGATCGGTTGAGACAGTCGGCGGCCGGGCCTAGATTCCGATGAGCGACAGGCTACGGCCGTCGCGACCTTGGGCGAACCTGCAGGCGCGCCACGAGACGCCGCCGCGGTCCGCCAAACCCTCGGCCCGAGAGTGTAGCGGTGAACCTCCAGACCCTTCAGGCCATCGCCGTGGTTCTGTCGATCGTACTGTACGTCATGGTGATCGTGCTCGTCCTGTTCGCCATCCCGGCCTTCAAGCAGCTTCGCCTGTGGCTGAAGGGCTCCGAGGAGCTCCATCAGCTGGTCCAGGACCTGCGCCCGTCGATGACGAACGCCGCAGAGAACATCAATTATCTGAGCGCCGCCTTCCGGAACGACGCGGACGAAGTCGGACGGACGGTTCGCAAGGCCACGGACACCGCCAATTCGATCATCGACTCGGCGCGCGACCGGAGCGCGGAAATCAACGGGTTCCTGGAGGTCGTGCAGGAGGAAGCCGAGAGCACCTTCCTGAACACCGCCTCCCTGCTCAGAGGGGTGCGCGCCACGCGTCCCCGCCGAGTCGTGGAAGACTCGGACGACTCCGGAAAGCGTCGCCGGTTGGGCTGATTCGGGCAGGGCCCCGACGCGGTGTAACGGCCGCTATCAGGCGGGACGCAGACCCGCGTGCGCGACGAGGAGCGTCTTGGGACCCTCCAGATCGAACTCGATGCTGGCCTTCGCGGTTCGCCCATCGCCCATCACGGAGAGCACCGTGCCGGGCCCGAATCTTGGATGAACGATCCGGGCGCCGCTGGCGAGCTCGAAGGTCTCCTGGCTGTCCGAGTAGTCGTAGACTGGTCCGGCATCACCCGTCGCCGCAGGATCATGCCTCCAGTCGAAGCTTCGGTCCCGATCGCTCGAGCCGGCCCAGGCCGACCGGCTCTCGTGGCTCGTTCGCCGAGCCGCGAACCCGCTGCCACCCGAACGCCAACCGGGCAACCCCGACATCCGGCGATCGATCGCCTCCTCCGGTAAGTCATCCAGGAAGCTGGATGGGAAGCACGGCATGGAGGTGCCCGCCCTGAACCGGCGCGAGACGTGCGTGACATGCAGGTGGTCCATCGCTCGCGTCAGCCCCACGTAGAACAGCCGACGCTCCTCCTCGAGCTCCTCGATCGTCTCGGCCGAGCGGCCGAGCGGCAGCAACCCCTCTTCGGCGCCCCCGATGAAGACGACCGGGAACTCCATCCCCTTCGCATTGTGGAGGGTCATGAGGGAGACCGCTCCCTCCTCCGGATCGTACTGGTCGACGTCACTGAGGAGAGAGACGTGCTGAAGGAAGAGGCCGAGATCGCTTCCAGCCGACTCCTCCTCGACGCCCCGGCGATCCGCCGCGAACGCGACCATGCCCGCGATGAGCTCGTCGACGTTGGCCAACCGATCCTCGCCGTCCTCCTCCGCCTCGAGAGCGCTTCGGAGTCCGAACGTGCGCAAGCACTCCTCGGCCACCTCGGCAGAGGAGGCCACCGGCACGAGGTCGGCCAGGGCGCCCAGGTCCCGCGCGAACAGGGCGAGGGCGCGAGCGGCACCACCCGACAAACCTTCCACCTCGCGGGCAGCAGCAGCGACATTCAGGAGACTGCCGTCCGTCCGGGACCGAGCCGCCTCCATACGCTCGAGCGTCACCGCTCCGACGCCGCGGCGGGGCCACCCGATCGCCCGAAAGAAGGCGGTGTCATCCGCCGGATTCACCAGCAGTTGCAGATAGGCCAGGACGTCCTTGACCTCCCGACGCTCGTAGAACCGGATGCCGCCGACGACGCGGTACGGCATCCCCACTCCGCGGAGCGCGTCCTCGTACGCCCGCGACTGGGCATTCGTGCGGTAGAGGACGCCCACCTCCCCCAACGTGTAGCGGTCCCGGTGGGCGTCGACCTGACGGACGGTCCAGGAGGCCTCCGCCCGCTCATCCCGGAGAGCCGCAACCACGACTCGCGCACCTTGTGACCTCTCCGTGCGCAGCCACTTCTCTTTTCGTGCCCGGTTTCGGGCTATTACGGCGTTGGCCACGTTCAGGATGGCACCTGTGGAGCGGTAGTTCTGCTCCAGCCGAACGACGGCCGTGCCCGGGAAATCCCGCTCGAAATCCAGGATGTTCCGAAGATCGGCACCGCGCCAACCGTAGATCGACTGGTCGTCGTCGCCGACCACGCAGACGTTTCCGTGGACCGATGCCCAGGCGCGCACGAGGCGGTACTGGGCGTGGTTCGTGTCCTGGTACTCGTCCACGAGCACTTGTGCGAACCGACCTCCGTAATGCTCTCGCACCTCGTCATCCTCCTCGAGCAGGCGGACGGCTCGCAGCAGCAGGTCATCGAAATCGTACGCGTTGCAACGGGCGAGCAGCCGTTCGTAGGCCGGATACACCGTGCCGGTCACACGAGAGAGCGGATCGAAGGCCGCGGCGGCGAACTCCTCCGGCCGCACCATCGCGTTCTTCGCGTCGGAGATTCGCGCTCGAACTCCCTTCGCGGACCAGCGACGTGGATCCACGTCCACGTCCTCCATGGCGCGCTTCACGGCTCGCCGGGAATCGCTCTCGTCGTAGATGGTGAATCCCCGAGTACGGTCGGTGCGGTCGGCCTCCATGCGGAGCATCCGAGCGCACACGGAGTGGAACGTGCCCGCCCACAAGCCGTCGGGCTCGTGACCGACCAGGCCCGCTATCCTGTGGCGCATCACGTCGGCAGCCTTGTTCGTGAACGTGACGGCCAGGATCCGGTAGGGCGGGAGTCCATCCTCGATCAAGCGGGCGACGCGCGCCGTGAGGACGCGCGTCTTGCCGGAGCCGGCCCCTGCCAGCACCAGCAAGGGGCCCTCTCCGTGCTGAACGGCCGCGTGCTGTTCGGGGTTGAGCGAGATCCTCAGAGCGCGCTCCTCTCCGCTACCGGCAGCTCGACTCGAAAGCTCGCGCCGGAGTCCGAGTGCTCCAGCATTATCGTGCCGTCGTGCATCTCCTGGATGATGCGCCGGGTGAGCGAGAGCCCGACGCCCCAACCGCTCTCCTTCGTGGAGAAGCCGATGTCGAAGATCTGCTTGCGATGGCCGGCGGGCACCCCCGGGCCCGTGTCGAACACCCGAAAGGCCGCCCGGTCGGAGTGTTCTCCGTCGTATTCGATGACCACCCTCCCCTCGCGCCCCGCCAACGCATCGAGCGCGTTCTTTATCAGGTTCTCGAACGCCCACTCGAGGAGGGTCTCGTTGCCGAGCACCCGGGGAGCGTCCGGGGGCACCTCGACGATCAACGACACACGACTCCCGAGGCTCGGAAGCCGGGCCTGGAAGTAACGCCGGAGGCGGTTCGCCACGTCTGCGATATCGACCTCATCCAGCCGCGGGTGCTGGCCGATGAGCTCGAAGCGGCGCGACACCTTGAGCAGACGATCCGTGTCCGCCTTCATCTCGAGGATCAGCTCCGGCGGTGCCCCCGGCACCGCCGTCGCCGCCGTGGGAGAGCGACCGTCCCCGGCCGCCGCCTCGGGCTGCATCTCCACTTCGAGCTGCTCCAGCCAGCCGACCAGCGAGCTGAGAGGCGTTCCCATCTGATGGGCCGACTCCCGAGCCATCGCCGACCAGATTCGCTCCCGCTCGCCGCGCACCGAGGCGAGAACGGCCCATGCTCCGGCGGCCACCAGCATGAGCAGGATCGACGCCTGAAGCCACGGGATCCACTTCAGACGCCTGAGGAAGATCGGTTCGCCGAAGTGGATCCGGAGATCGTGCGCCGTCACGGGCGGCATTCGGTCGTCCAGCTCGGCCACGTAGGCACGGATGCGCTCCGCGCCTTCCGGGTCTCTCCGATCCGCATCGAACGGGAGGTTCGCCACCGACGTCGGGTTTCCGTCTGCATCGGTGACCACGACCGGGATCTCCAGGCGGTTCATCTCCCCCAGCACCTCGAACAGGACGCGGTCGGTGAGACGCTGCTGCTCCTCTGGATCCTGCGCGCCCGTCGCCTGGAAGGTGAGCGCGTAAATGCGGCCGAACACGGCGGCGTCCATGCGCAGCGCGTTCGCCATCTGCTGCGTGTAGACCAGGAAAGAGACGATGACGGCCGCGAAGGCGACCGCGATCGCGTAGGGAAACACCCTTCGGGTCACGACTCGAGCCGATCCACTCCCATGTAGGGACGAAGTGCGGCCGGCAGGTCAACGCTGCCGTCCGGACGCTGGTGATTCTCCAGCAGCGCCACGATGGTCCGCGCGAGCGCCAAGCCGGACCCGTTGAGCGTGTGCACATACAGCGGCTTCTCGGCAGGCCCCGGTCGAAAACGGATGTTCGCTCGCCGTGCCTGATAATCACGGTAGTTCGAGCAGCTGGAGACTTCCAGCCAGGCCTCCACTCCGGGAGCCCAAGCCTCGAGATCGTACGTCATGGCGTTGGCAGAGCCCAGATCGCCCCCTGGCAGGAGGACCCTCCGATAGGGCAGCTCCAGCAGCTCCAACACCCGCTCGGCATGCCCGGTCAGGACCTCCAGCTCTTCTTCGGATCGGGCGGGTTCGACGAAGCGCACGAGCTCGACTTTGTCGAACTGGTGCACGCGCAGCAAACCCCGTGTGTCCTTCCCCGCCGCCCCGGCCTCCCGTCGGAAGCATGGCGTATAGGCGACGTAGGCGAGGGGCAGGTTCTCTCCGTCCAGGATCTCGCCGCGGTAGAGGTTCGTGACCGGGACTTCCGCCGTCGGCACCAGGAACAGGTCGTCCGGGTCCGTCCGGTAGGCGTCGGCCTCGAACTTCGGGAGATGTCCGGTCGCCGTCATCGAATCCCGGTTCACCAGATACGGCGGTGCCAGTTCCGTATAGCCATGCTCGGAGACGTGGGCATCCAGCATCAGCTGGATGAGCGCGCGCTGGAGGCGCGCGCCCTGCCCCACGAACAGAGGGAACCCCGAACCCGTCAGCTTCGCCCCCCGCTCCAGGTCGAGGAGACCCAGTCGCTCGCCGATCGTCCAATGGGCCTCGAACCGGCCGTCGGGCGCGGGGGGATCCCCCCCCGCGCGCACGATCCGGCCCTCTCCCTCCCGACCGGGCGGAACACGCGGATCGGGCAGGTTCGGTATCAGGAGAAGAAGAGACTCCAGCTCCTCGTCCGCGTCCGTCAGCTCGGAATCCAGGGCGCGGATCCGCGCCGCGACCTTCTGCATCTCCTCGAGGATATCATCCGCATCCGCACCCTCCCGCTTCCGCTCTCCGATCTCACGAGAGCGGGCGTTCCTCTCCGCCTTGAGCCCCTCGACATCGCCGATGAGGTCGCGCCGCACCCGATCGGCTTGGATCGCGCGATCGATCAGATCGGGAAGCGCAGGGTCGCCCCGGACGGCCAGGCGCTCCAGGCATTCGTCGCGGTGCTCACGGATGTATCGGATATCGAGCATGAACCTGCCGGCTCAGACCTCTCCGGCCTCTCCAGGTACCAGGTTGGGGTTCTCGCAGTTCGGATTCGCCAGCTGCTTGAACGTCAGCCGTCCACGGATGAGGTCGATGTCCAGGATCTCGAGCTTGCCGAACCGAACGAAGGCGAGCGACCCGCACTGCCGCCGGCTCACGGCCGCCAGGACATCGCCCACCTGGACCGTGACGGGTTCATCCGTGATGTACCCGTCCTCGGGAGCCCGAGTCAGATCTTCGAACGACACGGGAACGATCTGGAGGCCCGCCGTGGATGGCTGCTCGAGCACCGAGGCGCGCGGGAAGAGTTGCGCCGTGCCGTCCGCCTCGAGCGCGAAGGCAAAATCCCACTGACTCGACTGATCGGTCCTCACCGTCGACAGGACGATCCAGCTGAAGGCGGAGGGCTCGACCAGCGGCCCGGTGCGAAAGTCCGCAAGCGTGGCCTCCCCGGGCTCGTCCGGAACCGGCACGCCGACCGGGGAATCCCCGCAGCCCGGCAGCGACATCGCCATCCAGGTGGCGGCCAAGAACCGCGACACACCTCTCAATGAACCTCCTCTTCAGAGACCAGCCAAAGCCATAACCAACGCTCGCCACCAACGCTCGCCAGAAGATCCTGACCCTCCCGAAGATGCTCGGAGGGCACTGGCCAGGTCAAGTAAGCTAAGTCGCTGATACACTTGATAGTTCCGGACTGATTGGTTGACTCCCGATGCGTGCCGCCGGTACGTTGCCACGCCGTACGCATGCTTCGGCCCGCATCTCCGAGCGCCCCTGTCCCGGCGTGGCGCTCGCTCCGACGACGGACGCGGCCGTGCAACCGATATTCGGAGCCTGTGAATACGGACATTCCGTGAGTCAGTTCCAGCGTCCGTTCGCCGTCGTCCTGGCAGGCGGCGTGGGGTCGAGGTTCTGGCCGGCCTCCCGCCCCGAACGCCCGAAGCAGCTTCTCCCCCTGGGCAGCGATCGTCCCCTGATCGTGGACACGGTGGAGCGGGCCATCCACCTGGCCGGGCACGCGCGGACCTTGATCGTGACGGGCGACCGCCTGGTGGAGCCTTTCCGCGACGCGCTGCCGGAGCTGACCTCGGACAGCTTCCTGGTGGAGCCCGAGCCACGGGGGACCGGGCCCGCGCTCGCCTGGGCCGCACACGAGATCGCGCGCCGCGAGCCGGAGGCAGTCATGGTCTCCCTTCACGCCGACCACGTGATCGAGCCGCTGGAGGATTTTCTGGAGACGCTGCAGCGTGGTGTGGCGGCGGCGGGCGGCGAGCGCCTTCTCTGTTTGGGAATCGAGCCGAGCCGAGCCGAGACCGGCTATGGCTACGTCCGTTTGGGTGACGAGATCGAGCCCGGGGTCTACGAGGCCGCGCGGTTCGTCGAAAAGCCTTCGCTCGAAAAGGCCCGTGACTATCTGGACTCGGGCGAATACGTGTGGAACAGCGGGATCTTCGTCTGGCGGGCGGTCGATCTGCTCACGGCGGTTGGACGGCACGCCCCGGAGATTCGGCTCGACCTCCTCCAGGCCGGCGACGTCGGTGGCTTCTTCGAGCGCTCGGGGCCGATTGCAGTGGACGTCGCGGTGATGGAGAGAAGCGACCGCGTGGGGGTGGTGGCGGCGAGCTTCCGTTGGGATGACGTCGGCGGGTGGAACGCCCTTCACCGGACCCGACGCCCCGATGGCGAGGACAACGTGATCCTCGGATCGGGAAAGGTGGTCGAAGGCTCGGGCAACGTGGTGTGGTCGGAGGACGGCGACGTCACGCTCTTCCGGGTCAGGGATCTCGTGGTCGTCCACAGCGGTGGCCACACCTTCGTCACGACGAGCGAGGACGCCTCGGAGATGAAACGGATCTTCGATCGCATCGATGAGGGCGAGAACGAGACAGCCGATCGGAGGGGCCGGTCGTGAAGCTCTTTGTCTTCGATGACCGCCAGGCCGGCGATTGGCGGCCGTACGCGCTGAGCCGGCCCTGCGCGGAGCTCCGGTTCGGCACCGATTCCCTGCGGGGGCGTCTCGAACGGTTCGCTGGTACCGTCGCGAGCGGAACCCTCACGCGCTCCTGGCTCGGCTCGTTCTCCGAGGACGGCGCCCCGCCCGTCCTCTCTGCAGAGGATCCGGGGGATGACGAGGACCGTCTCTTCCTCTGCTGTCGTGCCGTGCCCGATCCCGCCGCCAGGTTCGAGATCCCGGATGGTCCGGCCACGTTGGAGATGGAGGGCGAGATCGTCGGCGCGTATCTGCCAGCCGGCTCGAAGGGTCCGGGAGACGACTGGTTCGCCGACCCTTCGCCGCTCCGGGGAGCCGCGCTCGTCGTCGAGGGAGGCGTCCTCCAGCATGTATGGGAGCTGGTGGAGCGCTCGGCAGACCGCACGGCGGCGGATCTGGAGAGCGAGCTCCCGGGCGTTCCCGGGGCTTCCGTGTCCGGTGGGTGGGAGCGGCTCGGAGCCGCTCCGCTGCAGTTGGCGCCGGACGTAAGCATCGAGCCCGGGGTGCTGTTCGATCTCCGAGATGGGCCGATCTGCCTCGACCGAGAGGTCGAGGTGCTCGCCGGAACGCGCCTCGCCGGACCTCTCTACGCCGGCCCGTCGAGCCGTCTGCTCGGCGGCTCCATATCCCGACTCTCGACCGGCCCCTTCAGCTACGTGCGCGGCGAGATCGAAGAGTCGGTCTTCCTCGGGTACGCGAACAAGGCACACGACGGGTTTCTCGGACACGCCTACGTGGGCCGCTGGGCGAACCTCGGGGCGCTCACCACCAACAGCGACCTCAAGAACACCTACGGAACCGTCCGTCTCGCGGGCCCGGCCGATGAGGTCGACACGGGACTGATGAAGTTCGGCTGCCTGATCGGAGACCACGTCAAGACGGCCATCGGAACGCTGATCCCGACGGGAGCGGTGATCGGTTGTGGAGCGAACGTGCTCTCGCGCCTGCCGGAGAAGTGGGTGCCTCCGTTCAGTTGGGGTGGACCGGAGACCGTGCACCGGAAAGACGGGTTCCTGCGGACGGCCGAAGTGTCGGCGAGCCGGCGCGGCGTTCGGTTCGGTGACGGGGAGCGGGAGTGGCTCTCCGAGGTCTGGGAGAGGGCTACGGCCGCGCGCCGGTGAGCCGCCGGACATGCGCGTAGCCGCGCTGGGAAGCGGAAGCCGCGGGAACTCGCTCCTGGTCGAGGCCGGAAACACCCGTCTTCTTGTCGATGCCGGCCTCAGCGGGCGCCAGATCCAGCGGCGACTCGCGGCGCTCGAGATCGAGCCTGAGAGCGTGGCCGCCATCATCGTCACCCACGAGCACCGCGATCACACGAGCGGCGTCGGCGTGGCGGCCCGCCGCTGGGGTTGGCCCCTCTACATGAGCCGCCGTACGGCTACCGCTTGCCGGAGCCTGCTCTCGGGCGAGGAGGAGGTCCGGATCTTCGAGCGGGAAGCCACCTTCCGGATCGGAGGGGTTGAGGTGCACGCGTTTCTCACCAGCCACGATGCGGCGGATCCGCTCGCGGTCACGCTGACCGATTCGGAATCCGGCCTCAAGGTCGGTGTCGCCACCGACCTCGGTCGACCCACTGGTCCGGTGCTGAACGCGCTCCGAGCTTGCCATTTTCTCGTCCTCGAGGCGAACCACGACGATCTCCTGCTTCGCGACGGGCCGTACCCGTGGTCGGTCAAGGAGCGCATCGGCGGAAGCCGAGGACACCTCTCCAACCGGATGGCGGCTGAGCTGGCTGCGGAGCTTCACCACCCGGAGCTGGGCGGCGTTCTGCTGGCTCACATGAGCGAGGAATGCAACGACGGGCCGCTCGCCCTGCGTACTGTCGCGGAGGCGCTGTCCGGCATGGATTACAGGGGTTTGATCGATGTGGCGACGCAGGAGCGTCCGACGCCGCTCTACGACGTCGCGGCGTTACGCTCGCGCGTCATGGATGGCGAACAGCTCCACCTGTTCGCCGGCGGGAGCGGGCGCGCTTAGTGTGACCGCCGAGAAAGTGCATTAGAGCAGCCTCAAGACGTCGTTGGTGATGACCCAGACCATCAGGCCCACGATGAGCACGAGTCCCACCTGCGTGAGTCGAACCCGCTGCCCGACGCTGAGGGCCTTCCCTCGAACGGCCTCGAAGGCCAGGAAGGTCAGATGGCCGCCGTCCAGGACTGGGACCGGTAGCAGATTCAGAATGGCAAGGTTGACGCTGATGATCCCCATAAAGGAGAGAAACGCCCAGATGCCGGCGCGCGCGGCCCGCCCGGACAGCTGACCTATCAGGATCGGGCCGCCTACCTCCTTCGCGCTGCTCTTGCCAGTCACGAGCTGGCCCAGAAACTCCAGCGTCGTCCTTACCCAGTACCAGGTCCTGAAAGAGCCCTCGGGTATCGCCGCCGTCCAGCCGAGTGTGCGATAACCGCCCTCCGGATCGGAGGTGACCCCGATCTGACCGATGTCGACGGAATCACGGATCACCTCGCTCCAGACGCTGACCCTCCGTGGAACGACGTTGAGGCTCAGGCGCTCGCCGGCCCGTTCGACCCCGACGCGGATCGGGTCCTCGGGGCTCTGCTGCACCAGCAGCGCGAGCTCCTCGAAGGCCCTGACTCGCTGGCCCTCCACGCTCACGATGCGGTCACCGGCCTGGAAGCCGGCTACGGCCGCCGGCGAGTCTTCCTGCACCTCGCTGATCAGCGCGAGCTGTACCCCCTGCGCCCTGGCGACGACGATAAAGGCCGCGACGGCGAAGAGGAGGTTCATGAGGACACCGGCAGAGATCACGAGCGTGCGCGCAGGCAGTGACTTCGCGTCGAAATCGCGTGGAGAGGGCTCACGACCTCCGGACTCGCCGCCCTCCAACATGCCGATCCCCTCTTCCTCCGCCATCCCGGCCATCTTCACATAGCCGCCCAGAGGGAACCAGGAGATCACATACTCCGTCTCTCCCCACTGGAAACCGAACATCTTCGGCCCGAGTCCCAGCGAAAAGCGCTGCACTTCGATGTCGACGGCCTTGGCCGCGAGGAAGTGGCCGAGCTCGTGCACGAAGATCAGCACACCGAGCACGACCACGGTGGCCAGAACAGTCACCATTGCATCCATGAGCTGCTTTCACCCCAGCTGGCGGTTTGCGGTTCCGGTGAAGGGTCCACCCGGTCGCAGGCGGCGGCCGAAGCTCGCGCCCGAGCGGGCGAGACTGCTTGCAGGATCGGTGCCCGGCGAACGCCCGCTCCCCGTCGCCCCACGGGCCTCTTCAAAGACCCACCGCGATGAAGAAGAGATAAGCCCCGGGAATCGTCCAGAGAAGCGAATCGAGCCGATCGAGAAAGCCCCCGTGTCCCGGGAGCAGCGCGGACGAGTCCTTCTGGCCGCATTCCCGCTTGAGGGCGGATTCCACGAGATCCCCGACGATCGCGAGAATCGCGATGAGAAGGCCGAAGAGCAGGGACCGGGCGACGCCTCCGGCCGAGGGGAGCACCCAGAGACCGTACAGGAGGGACGCGACGGCCCCCGTCAGGATGCCGGCGAGGCCTCCCTCGACCGTCTTGTTGGGGCTGATGGTCGGAGACATCTGCCGGCGTCCGAACAACTTACCGCCGGTGTACGCACCGGTGTCGGTAGACCAGGTGACGACGACCGGATAGAAAAAAAGTAGCGTACCCTCCACCGGATCGGGGAGAAACCATTCCCGGAGAGGAATGCCGAAGCTCAAGAGGCCGCCGAGGTACAGGGCTCCGAAAACCGTCACCGCGGCATTGGAGAGGGGACGTTCCGGGGGCGGCAGACGGAAGGTGGCGACGGCAGCACCGATCGCGAGGGCGACCACGGCCACCACCCACGCCAACGGGAATCCCAGGCCCAGCACGGCGAGCGGCAGAGCGACGGCGGTGAGAACACCCACGCCCATCAGAGGCCGGTGCCCGATCTCGCGCATCATCGTCGCGTACTCCCAGTAGCCGACCGCGCCGAGGAAGCCCAGGCCGAGCGCGAGGAAGATCCCGCCTGCATAAACCACGATGATGGAAGCCGGAATGCCTACCGCGGCCACGACGAGCCGGCGACGCAGGTTCTTCACGGGCGCGCCTCCCCGCCCATCGCCTGGAGGGTCCAGCGGGAGGCGTGGCCAGCGCTCCTGGAGTGGAGGCTCAAACCTCTACGCGGCCGTATCGGCGCTCGCGCCGCTGATACTCCTTGATCGCCTCGAAGAAATGAGCGCGATCGAAGTCCGGCCATAGGACGGGCGTGACGAGGAGCTCGGCGTAGGCGATCTGCCAGAGGAGGAAGTTCGAGAGGCGTTGCTCTCCAGACGTGCGGATCAGAAGGTCCGGATCGGGCGACCCGGCCGTGTAGAGCTCCAGCTCGAAGCGCTCCTCATCCACTTCTTCGGGCTTCAGTTGGCCGGCCAGCGCCGCGGCCACCAGACGACGCGCCGCCCGAGCGATCTCCGAACGCGACCCGTAGCTGAGGGCCAGGTTGAGCGAGAGCGCGGATCCCGACCGTGTCGCCGTCCCCAAGCGCCCGATCGCCTCACGCGCCTCGGGCCACAGCCGCGGGAGATCGCCGAAGACATTCACGCGAACGCCGCGCTCCCTGAGCTCGCCCTCCTCGCTATTCGCGTACTCGACAAGCAGATCCATGAGGGCGGTGATC
>Ga0255054_10000168_pt1 | contig 36645 bp, 27 predicted proteins | sample JV7_2_23_MG_FD_188634 | JGI IMG/M metagenome (GOLD analysis project Ga0255054, IMG submission 188634) | Seawater microbial communities from Jervis Inlet, British Columbia, Canada - JV7_2_23 | ecosystem: Environmental > Aquatic > Marine > Inlet | place: Canada: British Columbia | collected... | reverse complement strand
GTCAAAAAATATGTTCATTCGAAAAAGCCTCTCTGGAAAGAATGTATATAAAAATTCAAGGGATGGCTATCAGATTTATTGTAGCATGACAAGCAAAAATAATCATTAAAAAATAATTGCATTCATAACCGTGTCGTGCAATTTAGGCCTGAATTTCTTAATGCGTTCATTGTCACGCGTGGGGTGCACTCGATTGGTCAGCAAAATGACAATCACCGACCGCTCAAGATCCATCCAGAAAGAGGTACCGGTAAATCCCAGATGCCCGATGCTGTTTTGCGAAAAACCCCGTCCGCAACTGGAGCCGGTTAAGCTCGGCATATCAAACCCCAGCGCTTTGTCGGTTCCGGGCAGTCGTTTGAAAAATTGATGCAGCAGATCCTGCTGAAACAACCCGGCGCCTTTTCGGCCGTGATAGGTAAAAAGCAACTCAATTAAGAGGCGGTTGATATCGTCAGCAGCCCCAAAAAGGCCTGCATGCCCTTCAATACCGCCGACCGCATACGCATTTTCGTCATGCACCTGGCCTTCTATAACTTTTCGGCGCCAGGGACAATTCTCGGTGGCTGCAAAGGGTCCCCTGTGGTCTTCAACGTTATTGGAGATAAAAAAAAGATGGCTGATCCCCAGGGGTCGATAAATCTCATCGGCAACAAAATGATCAAGCCGCCGGCCGGCAACGCGTTCAACGACCCATGCCAGAATCATGAATCCCAGGTCACTGTAAAGAACTGTTTTCCCGACGGGGTTGACGAGCGTCTCCTGCAGCAGATGCTTTCGCAGCGCTATTCTGCGTGAATCCTTTGCAATGCCGTTTAAAGCCTTATAGTAGGGCCGGTAGTCGGGAAGCCCCGAATTATGATAAAGCAAATGCTTGAGCTTTACCCTGGCCTTATCGGTGCGCTCAAATTCAGGCAATAATTGGCCGAGGTACTGCTCCAAATTGATTTGGTTTTGCTGCACAAGCCGCATCACGGCCAGAGTGGTGGCCAGGGGCTTGGTCAGGGATGCCAGATCAAAAATCGTTTCGGGGGTCACGGGCGCCTGGGAGGAAAGATGCGCTACTCCGTACGCGTTAAAAAAAAGGGGCTCTCCTTTCTTCGAGACGAGTAAAACGCTGCCGGGAAAAATCTCTTCAGCAATGGCCTTTCGCATCAATCTGTCGACCGATTCCATAGGCATAACATTTCTTTTCTATCTGTTGCTGGCCGCTGGTCTCTGGCTACTAGTTGGGTTTCAGATATCTGTCACCAGGTTCAACGTTCAACGGTTCAGAGGTTAAATAACAGAAGACAGAGAACGGGGGTCATATGACAGATGAAAACCGAAGGTCAGCCCTCTGTGGCTGCCAACAACCATTGACCGCAAGCCTGCCGCAAGCAACCAGAACCCTGAACCTCTGAACCTCTGAACCCTGAACCCCTGAACCTTTGGAATTAAACCGTTGCCGGTTGCGCAAATGAAAGAAGTTGTTTATCGGTGTCCAGAGTGGCCTCGATGCCGAAAGGAATGGTCAGGTTTTGCTCCCCATGGCCCATATCAAAGCCTGCAAGAATCGGCACAGGAATGTCCCGGAAATGCTCCTGGAAAATTTTATAAATTCCGTCCAGGGACCCGCAGTTCTCAAAGCTGCCGAGAACCAGGCCGCTAATACCCTCAAAACATCCGGCAAGTTTCATTTGAAACAGCATACGATCGATCCGGTAATGGGCTTCACCCCGATCTTCTAAAAGCAAAATGTGATTTTTAAACCCGGGTTCAAAGGGTGTCCCCAGCAGGTGGCATAAGGTCGTCAGATTGCCACCAACGACCGGGCCATTAGCCCTGCCGGCCCTGATGGCAACTCCGGCGGCGGGTGAGAACTCAAGATGCGTATCGGATGAAATGGCTGCCGACAGGGTGTTGCGGGTCAATTCCGGCACCTTTGCCAGCGTAGTGACCACCGGACCGTGAAACGTCACCAGCCCGCAGCGGGTGGTGATCGCGTTCAGCAACGAGGTGATATCACTGTAACCCATAAAAATTTTGGGATGGGTACGGATGACATCAAAATCCAGCAAAGGCAAAATTCGCAGAGAGCCAAACCCGCCCCTGGCGCAAACGATGGCATTGATGGCGGGATCTTTGAAAAGTCGATTGACGAGCTGAGCACGATGCGCATCGGGGCCGGCCAGATACCCGGCTTTTTCAAATATCTCATCGGGCACCCGGGTTTGAAATCCCATCGATTCCAACGTGCTTAATCCTTGCGAAAAAAGCTTGCGCTCAAAGGGGCCGGCCGGAGCCGCAACAGCAATGGTGTCTCCGGGCTTTAAACGGGGAGGACGTATGGGTTTAACGTTTTCAGGATTCATAGCAGCTATTGGTGTCAGGTTTCGGGTGTCAGGTGTCAGCAGTTAAATTTAGGAATTGCGAATTCAGGAATTTAGGAATTAAAGGTATTCTGTCATTCTAATTCCTAAATCCCTCAATTCCTCAATCATTGAATCCTGAAACCTGACACCTGACACCTCTCTTAGGTTGACATAAGGTAACTTGAGTGCTAATTAATACCCCCTGTGTCGGGGCGTAGCGCAGTCTGGTAGCGCACTTGAATGGGGTTCAAGGGGTCGGAGGTTCAAATCCTCTCGCCCCGACCAGAAATTATATTTAATATTAACAGGTTATAAACTTTTTTTCAATCCAGAATCTTTTAAATAAGCGTCATTTTTGACATCGTGACGATTTCGTGACAAAGCGGTTAACCCATTTTACAGGTTAACCCTTGAAAGTAGGAAAAAACGGCTGGATAAAAAAAAGAAGGCCGCTATCAAGAGTTTTGGGGGACAGGGGTATTATCGTTGATGATAAGTTTGAGCCGCTTCGGCCATAGCGAGCAGGTTGTCCGTAGATGTACCCGGAGCAACTGCACATCCCGGAGCCAGGATTTGAATCCCGTCGTCAATACATTTTCGGCATTCTCGCTGCACCGTCTCGGGATCCTTCATATACAGTACTTCAGCAACATCCGCTCCGCCCATCAGGACCATCTCCGGACCGCACACCTCACGCGCCAGTTGTGCGCTCGCCTTGGGCTCCAGGCTGAGAATCTCCGCGCCGGTTTGGCCCATATACGCTACAATTGAATCTACATTACCGCAAATATGCAGGATTTTTGGAACCGCAATGGCATCGAACTGTTTCTGCTGGTAGGGCAACTCGATTTCACGATAGGTATTTGCCCGTATCAGCAGTGGTGATGCCGTCATGTCCTCGCACGCAATGATATCGGCACCCGCTTCAACAAGTGCTCTGGCCAGCGTGGTACCGGCTTTCTCGGCGACATCAAGAAAGGGCTTGATTTTTTCAGGCGCCCTGACGGTGGCTTTCAACAGGGGAACGAGATCCAGCAAGGCACCGGCAATCGTGAACGGACCGATGATTCCGGCCACAATGGGCACCTCACCCTTTAATTGCGCCTTCAGTATCCTTACGGCCTTCAACAACTCCGGAATCGTTCCCCGATTGAGAAAATCATCGGGGAACTCCGGCGTATCGTCCAATTGGTAAGGCGGTGGATGATCGATACCGGGTATCCCTGGTTGCCCGTCAAAATCTGAGCCGGGTTTTATCGTGCATCCCAGGGCCTCGGCCTCGGTGGTTTGGGAAAACGGCACTCTTACGGCATCGAAACCCAGCACAGTATGAGCGGCCAGGGCTTGTTTGGCCATGGCTTCCCCTTTTTCATGCCCTTCGGGCCAGAAGGCGTCGACTTTCTCCATCTGTTCGTACGTCACGGTAGAATTGGCACCGAAACAGGGTATCCGGTCGGCTTCTCCATGGTTTAGAACTGCCATTATCCTTTCTCTGGCATTCATTTCTCATTCTCCTTCTCGCAGGCGGTGACACCCGGCTACCCGCGGTTGTCAGGTTTATTATAATTTCATACCGTTACACATTATATTGTCTCCTGTTAGGAAATCTGGCAAACGGAACATATTTATGACAACCGCTATAGGATGATAGAATAGGTCCCCTGGATCAATGCCTCCGGCTCCCCACCAGGGAATAATCCAACCCCATATCACTGACTTCCTTTTTAATCCCTTGATACAGCTCGATGTACTCATCTGTGGGGGTAACCGTTTTCAAGTCGTAACATTGGCTGATCTTCTGGCCTTTTGGTGCTTCTTTTATTTTATCCTCGTATTTGGGCAGGATCTTTTTAACCAGTGCGTTGGCATCCTTGCGGCTCATGCCCGAAAGCGCGGCGGCGTGGGCTGCTTCGGCGGCAATACGACCCTCCATACCGGTGCAGCGCTCAGGATACATGTTGCGCGCCGATGCCGCCGGCGACAATGCCGCTCCGGAAACCGAAGCGGTAACGCCATGGTTAATCAATTCATAGCAGGCGAAATCAGTACAAGGTCCGGCAGCGATAAACGTATTGGCAAAATGCAGCATGTGTGTGTTGCGGGCCATGGCCTGGTGGCACATGGCGGTCAGCCAGAGCATGGCTCGGGTGGTGTTGCAGGTTTCATGGATATCAATGGGGAAGAAGTTGGTATATTCAGTCATGAAGGATAGCCGGCCTAAAAAGAGATGGGCAACCATATTGATGGCGCTGCCTTCCGGTCCACCGGCATATCCGCCCATCAGCGGGCCCATCAACCCACCCAAAGGGTAGGTGGTGCGCAGGAGAAAGGGAACTTTTTTCATGCGATCGTAATCCACCTTCATCTCGGCAATTGCGCCCATTAGCATGCCGTCGCGATCAAGGGCCCCGAATTCGCGCCGGGCCGCGGCGATCATGGCATCGGCCTTTTCAGCGGCCGACACCTGGGTGTACATGCCCTTGCCCGGGTGCCCCACACGAATGGCCGCCTCACGGCGTTTGCCCACGTCCCAGATGGCCGCCTCCACTTCCGCGGGCGAACCGGAACGCACTTCTATCCCACCCAGGGTATGCAGGATGGAGCCGCCCGAAAAGCAGTCCGCCAGGTCTTCTTTGGCTGTACTCATGGCCGCTTGCAAGAAAATCTCTTCCGGATAGGGGTTCCCCACCAGGGTGAAGTTGCAAAACGGCGGACGCGAGTCTTCTACCTTGCGGGGATACTGTGTGCGTTGATCACGGCCCTCGCCCCAGGTAATACGATCGGTAGCTGTGTTCAAGGCCACTTCCAACTCGTCACGCGTAATTTTGATGACGCGTTCGGTATCGATGCAGTAGATCCCCACGGTGAGGAAATATTCGATGGCAGCCTCAAAAAGCCGGTCGACCATTGCATCGTCGGAGGGGATGACCTCCTCGGGATTAAATTTCAGATCATATTTATCAACCATTTTTTTGGATGTTCGCACCACGCGCATGTCAAATTCGCGCTCTTTTACCAGTTCACCGTTCTCGCTTCGGCGCACGACTTCCCAGAAATCTATCATTTTTATCGCTCCTTTTTCCCATTTATCAGGATTTTGGGTTCAAGGTTCAAGTCACACTATTCTACCAGCCGGTCGGCCTCGGCAATGGCCTCACTCGTCGTCCGACCGTAACCATCCGATCCGATCTCCTCTGCCCATGACCGCACCACCGGCGCACCCCCCACCATCACTTTGAACTGGTCGCGGATACCCCGTTCACCCAGCTGCTTGATCAGTTCGGGCATATAGATCATGGTCGTGGTCATCAGGGCCGATGCGGCGATGATATCGGCGTTTTCCTTCTGGGCCGTTTCGATGAATTTCCGCACCGGCACATCCCGCCCCAGGTCAATCACCTCGTAACCGGAGACCGATAAAAATAGTTTGATAATGTTCTTCCCGATGTCGTGTACGTCCCCTTGGATCACTCCTATTACAACTTTACCCCGGGTTTGCGTCTGCGACTTGAGTTCCGCTATTTTGGGTTTCAACACCTCGACCGCAGCGTTCATGGCTTCTTCGGCCAAGAGCAGCTCGGTTAGAAAGACTTCCCCTTTTTCAAACTGGTCTCCTAACACCGCCATTCCCTGGCTGAAGCCTTTTTCTAAAGCTTCCAGCGGACTCATGTCTTGATCCAGCGCAGTTTGAGCCAGTGCGGTTGCTTTCTCGGGATCGCCGTCAATAATTGCTTCCTTCATCTGTTGTAAAAGCGCTGCCATAATCCTTGTCTCCTTTTTTTGGGTACGATCCGTTATCCTGGCTTGTGCGCCCCTATTTCCTTTGCGCCGGGCAAAACAAACCGATTATCGCAAGTTTTTATCGTAATTGATCATAGATCTAAAACCATGTCAACCTTTTTTTGGCTTTTTTAAAAAAATAATTGAGTTTGCCAGGCTTGGTAAATGGCAGTCAGTTTCACTTCCGAATTCTTCAGGCCGATAAATATCAAAAAAACTTTAAAATAAGCATCTTATAGACTTAACATTAGACAAAATCGCATATATTAGTTCGTATAATTGGCAGAAAGAAAGCAACCAAAAACCGCAAGAATCAGGACGGATATAAAAAATAAAGATTGCTTTCTTTATCGAAAGTCATATAATGGTTATACTTATTCGATTCAAAATAGTTTTGATTCAACACCAATGGGTACCGCTATGAAGCCGTTTGCCGCATCGCCACCTTTGGAACCATTAAGAAACCACGCCATCAGCCGCGAACAAATCGCGCGACTGCGCCGAAGTCTCGATGCCAAAGCGCGCGACTTGCTGTTGTTCGACCTGGCCACCCAGACCGGTATGCGCTTAAAGGATCTGTTGCGTTTGAAGGTGGGCGATATCCACGGATTATCCGTCGGCAAGGCGATCCCGGCCACCCACTCTCTAACCTATCTGGACCAATCCGTGATCGTCACCGAGACGTTGGACCGTACGATAAAAAAATATATGGCTACGGATGGAGAACGGCCGGATGACTACCTGTTTCAATCCCGCAAAAGAGCCCGGCCCCTCAATCTGCCCAGTGCCTCAAGCATGATTAGCGGCTGGTTTCAGGCGGCGGGAATCGATGGGTTTACCGGTGCCCGGGGGCTCAACAGGATTTGGCAGCTGTACTATAAAGATACGGTCGAAAGAACCAAACCGATGGCAGACAGAGATCCGATTCGTACCCTGGAACCGATCAAAACAGCCACCCTGCAGGAGGTCGTCTACCAGCGGCTGTTAAAAGCCATTATCGCGGGCCACATCCCGCCGGGTGAACAGCTCGTCCTGAGCAAGATCGCCGCGCAGTTTGGGGTCAGTCCCATGCCGGTGCGCGAGGCTTTGAACCGGATGGCCGAGGCGGGGGTTATCACCTTGCAGAAAAAGAAAAGTGCGGTAATCAACACCTTGTCCAAGGAGGATTTGAAGGAAATTCAGCAGATTCGCCTAAATCTAGAGACCATGGCAGTGGAACAGGCCAGCCGATCGATAGACAATGAGACTTTGGATTATCTGCAGGTGCTGCATCAGGCGTATCTCGAAGCGTTGCGTGTCTTCAGAGTGGAGGAGGTTCTGCGGCTCAATCGCGAGTTTCATTTCACTATCTATTCCGTCACCGGCATGCGGCGGCTACTGAACATCATCAATGGCTTGTGGGATCAGATCAGCCCTTATTACCATATCCTTTTGCGTAAAAAGGAGCACCTCTATACGGAAAAACACGCCGACACCCATGGCCAACTGTTGGAGAGACTGAAGCAAAGGGACGCTGAAGGCAGTGTTCAGGCCCTGCGCGCCGATCTGCAAAACGCGGCGGAGTTAATCATCACCGAATTTCAAAAGCATCGCGGGCTCGAAAACGATATCATTTAATCTCACCGGTTTTCATATAATGGGTGATCCTGCCAGCTTTGTAAGCTTGATTAAATGCCGCAACCACATCCGGATCAAATTGGGAACCGACACCTTCATTGATTATTTTAACGATCACACCGTCCGCCATTTTTTGGCGGTAAGCGCGATCGGAAGCCATGGCATCGTAGACATCGGCCACAGATAAAATGCGGGCCAAAAATGGAATATCCTGTTGCTTGATCCCATCGGGATAACCGCTACCGTCAAAACGTTCGTGATGGCAGCGAATAATCTGCCTTTCTTTCTCCCACAAACCCAGCTGCTCGAGAATATTTGCCCCGATGACGGGATGATCCTTGATTTTTTCAAACTCATCGTCGGTCAATCGGCCGGGTTTAAGAAGGATGTCATCCCGGATCCCGATTTTACCGATGTCATGCAGATGACCGGCAAAATTGAGAATCTCCAGCTCTTCTTTAGAGCACTCGAGTTGTTTTCCCAGAACAAGGGACAGACCGGTAACACGGCTGGAGTGTTGCCGGGTATATAAGTCCCTGGCCTCCACCGCTTTTACAAATGCGTACAGGGTGGCAAAAAGATTTTCATAGATATTTTCGTAAAGGGCCAGATTTTCAATGGCCTGGGCTGCGCTCTGGGCCAAAAATGAAAGATAATAAAGATCTTTTTCGGCAAAGCGCTTTGGCCCCTGATTCACGATGGCAGTAATCACGCCAAAAACCTTATCCCGGATTCTTAAAGGCACCACCATCGCCGAGCTGATTTCAGCCGGCAAACCGTTGCTTCCGGTGTTTTCAGAAATCAACAGCGGGATCTGATCTGCGACCACTTCCATTATCAGGGATGATTTTAAGGGTTTCTGTTCGGCAACCGCCGATTTCTGCGGTTTCTTATCGCCGTTTTTGTCATTCGGGGAAGCAGCCGAACCGGCCAAGACCGCAGCGGATGATGACACTTTGACCGGTTCCTGAACCGCCTCATTAATCACATAAAAACCGGTAGTATCAGCGCGGGAAATATACAGAGCGATATCAACGGCCCGCTTGAATACATCGGCGCTGGAACTGATGGCGGAAAATTTTTTCATTATTTTGTTCAGGATGTTCAATTCTTTAACTTTGACCAGTAACTCCTGGTTTAGCTTCTGCAGACGCTGCTTGCCTTCAACTTCCTTTTTTAAAAGAACATTTTCCACAAACATTTTGCGCTGCAGCAGCACGCGCTGGACGCACAACTCCATCTGTTTTAAATTAACCGGCTTGATCAAAAAATCGACCACGCCGTTTTTGATGGTCTGGATGGTGTTTTCCAGTGAGGGATAACCGGTCATAACGATCACCGGCATGGTATTATCGTGGGTTCGAATTCTTTCGGCAAGTTCCAGCCCGTTCATTTCGGGCATATTAATATCGGTAAAACAGCAGTCTATGGTTTCGCCCGCCAGAATTTTAAGCGCCTCAGGGCCCGTTCTGGCGGTCAGGGTCTGATAGCCTTTGCGCTTAAAGTATTCGCTTGAAACGCTTAAAATACTCTCTTCATCATCGACAAACAGGATGGTTTCTTTTTTTTCACTATCCATTGGCAAAAACCGGCAGCAGTCGGACACCGTCTGTTATTTTTTAAAATTTGAAACGCTCATTTTAGGTTGGGTTTAATTTCAAAAGACAGCAGCCATGTTTGACTGCCAAAGCCGCTATGTGTGATATCGACTCTTTGGGCAAAAACTTTAGCCAACAACAGGAGCAATGGGCCGATAGATATTGCCTTATTTTTAGATTCATGACAGAAGACAGCGGAAGAATTGACGATTGAATATTGACTATTGATGATTGGTGGATGTCGCTGCGCTCCGCCATTTGAAACTATTAAAATTGATAGGATTCCTTAAATAGTCAATCGTCAATATTCAATCGTCAATCCCAAGGCTTCTGGTAAACTTTTTTTGCCGGAAAAAGCACCAAAAAATTACAATTCTGTTACGAATATGCCTGCAGAAGCGTCAAGACCCCTCAAGATCTGTTTTTTAAGTTACCGGTGCAACCCGCATTGCGGCGGTCAGGGCGTTTATCTGAAAAATCTAAGTCGCGCCCTGAAGGATCTCGGGCATCAGGTAGAGGTCGTTGTCGGTCCACCGCAGCCGCACCTTGATGATGACATTCCGTTTTATCAACTTCCGTCTCTGGATCTGTATAACCCGGATGATCTGTTCAGGATGCCGTCTTTAAAAGAGCTTTCCCGGCCCATCAATCTAATCGAGTGGATGGGGGTTTCGACCATGGGATTCCCCGAGCCCTTTACCTTTGGATTGCGAGCCCGTCGATTCCTGCGAAACAAGCGCCATCAATACGATATCGTCCACGACAACCAGGGATTGTCCTACGCTCTACTGACCGTAAAAAAATGGCTGCCTACCATCGCTACCATCCACCATCCCATCACCGTCGATCGCAAAATCGCCGTAAGATCCGCTCCGACCATATGGAGAAAAATGCAACAATGGCGCTGGTATTCGTTTATCGGCATGCAAAAACGTGTTGCCAGAATGCTTTCCCACATCGTTACCGTATCCAAAACATCCGGCAATGATATCTCCCGCGATTTTAATATTTCCCCGGACCGATTCAGAATCATACCCAACGGGGTTCGCACCGATCTGTTTTATCCGATTCCCGAAATTCCCCGGGAAAAAAACCGGCTGATCGTCACCAACAGCGCCGATATGCCCTTAAAAGGACTTTATTACCTGTTGCGGGCGGTTTCAAAAGTCGCTCAAACACACCCGGTCCAACTAACGGTTGTGGGAACACCCCAAAAAAATGGCTACAGCCAGGAATTGATTCAAAAACTGGGCATCGGGAATCTAATCACATTCACCGGCCGAATCACCGGCGAGCAGTTCGTGCGCGAATACGCAAAGGCAACGGCTGCGGTTGTGCCGTCGGTGTATGAAGGATTTGGATTGCCCGTCGGCGAAGCCATGGCATGCGCGGTGCCGGTGATCAGCACCACCGGCGGGGCGCTGCCCGAGGTCGTGGGTGATGCCGGTCTTCTGGTGCCGCCGGCTGACGATCAGGCCCTGGCCCATGCGATTTTGACGATCCTGGAACAACCGCAACTGGCTCAAAAATTGGGTCGGGAGGGCTATCAAAGGGTTCATCAACAGTTTACCTGGTTCAAGGCGGCCCAAAAGACCGTCGCGGTATATCGGGAGGCCATTCGTGATCACCGTTGATTTCAAGCAGCTCAAAATCAGGCCCGGTTACCGCATACTGGATATCGGCTGTGGAACGGGACGCCACACTTCGGCAGTCTTTCAGTTTAAAAAAATTGCCGTTATTGGCGCTGACCACAATATAAATGATCTTTGCGAAACCAGAAACAGGATTCAATTGCATGAAAAGCTGGGTGAACACGGCGGCGGACGGTGGGGGTTGGCTGCGGCCGATATCGCCCGCCTGCCGTTTAAAGACGATGTGTTCGATCTGGTTATTTGCTCCGAAGTACTGGAGCACGTTGCCCGGGATGACATCGCTGCCAGTGAACTCATCCGGGTTTTAAAGCCGGGGCATAACCTGGTTGTCAGCGTTCCCCGTTACCTGCCGGAACGCATATGCTGGGCGCTATCCAAAGATTATACGGCCTCAAATAACGGCCATATCAGAATTTACCGCAAAAGAAAGCTAATCCGATATTTGGAAAGTCTCGGCCTAAAACGCTGGGCGCTGCATTATGCCCACAGCCTGCATACCCCCTACTGGTGGCTGAAATGCCTGGTGGGACCCGACCGTGAAGACGCAGCAATGGTGAACCTATACCATCGTTTTTTATCCTGGGATATCATGAAAAAACCGAAATGGGTCGCTTGGGTGGATAGATTGCTCAATCCGGTTCTGGGAAAAAGCCTGGTGGTTTATTTTAGAAAAGAAAGCCGGCACGAATTGAGGAATTCAGGAATTGAGGGATTGGGGGATTTCAAACCGGCACAGGGGGGATCTCTCCGCCCTCAAGTCGCTGCAACACCCCGAGGGTATCGACCATGTTAATCTCCCGAAAAAGGCCGGAAGCAAGCGCCAGCCGGTAGATTCGCAACGGCGCCTGACCGCCTTTTTGCGGATCGGGTAAAATGGTGTCAAAGCTTGAATAGTGAATTAAGCTGACTGAATTTTGCCTGTAGCTTTTGATCCTTTTTTAATTTGGCTTTGACTGACCTTACTGTGTGACTGACCGCTGAGTAGCTGATGCCAAACATATTGCCGATTTGTTCATTTCTCAGGTAGCCGGTTCGCCAGATAAAGTAGAGCAGCAAGTCCCGCTTATCCTTGTCGGCTCCAGACAACCGCCCGGCTTGTATAAAATCTTTTACATCACATTTGAGCTTCCGTTGGGCTTTGACAAAAAAGCTTTCTAAATCAATGGTAGTTGACAATTGTTTTTGTTGAGGTACAGCCGAGTCAAGCTTAGCAGGTAAATATTTTTTACGAATTTTTTCGACAAATTGCGTTGAACCTAAAATAAGTCCATGTCTTAAATCTTCAAACAGACGCTTTTCTTCCTGTGCATATTTTTGAATTTTCTCACGGTAGCTCTTATGTCTGTCTGGTTCACCTTCAAATTGAGATAATATCAAATCTGTGGATAACCACTTTGGGGTCTTACGATCATAAGCATATACCCGGTAGCTGCTCCAACGGTAATCGGCCAGACGCATTACAATCCCGGCTCTCAGTGGATTGCGATGGATATAGCAGGAGAGCTGTAACAGGTAGGCGTCATTTTGCACGATAATGCTTTTGTAGCGACCTTGAAACAAATGCCCGCTTCTAAAATGCCGCCGATTGAAGCGCTGGGTGTAAGTTGTGCCAAACCAATGCATGGCTTTTTTCAGATTCGCCCGGCGGGTTCTGAGCAAAAGGTGGTAATGATTGCTCATCAAAACATAGGCAAAAATGTCAATCTCAAAACGCTGCGACATCTCCTCGATGGTATCTAAAAACCGTTGACGATCTCGCTGGTCAACAAAAATGTCGCCGCGCTCGTTGCCACGCGATAACAGATGATATAAGGCTCCTTCATATTCAATTCGCCAGGCTCTGCTCATAAAAATCAATTATCAATTAAAGATTATAGATGTCAATGATAATTCACTATTCAAGCTTTGACCCCTATTTCTGAAAGCCAAAAAAAAAAGTCAGGCGACTTTATTTTTTTCGTTGAAGTACACCCAGGGTCTTTATCATGGGCAGGGGATCAAATTGTCCGGAAGCGCACGCCAGATTATAAATTCGGTGGGGCGCCTGCCCGCCTTCCGCCGGGTCTTCAAAAATATCGTGGATGAGAAGATATCCCCCCGGCATAATGTGCGGCGCCCAGCAGGTATAGTCCGCTAAGGTCGCTTCAGCCGTGTGACCCCCATCGATAAACACCATGTTCAATGGTGTCGCCCACAGGCGGGCCGCCACATCCGAGCGGCTGATCATGGCCACGACCGTATCTTCAATACCGGCTTTTTGCAGTGTCTTGCGAAATTCGTGAAACGTATCGACCCGGCCGGTTTCAGGATCAAAAAGCCCGGGATCAAAATACGCCTGACCGGGTTGTTGTTCTTCAGACCCTCGATGATGATCGATGGAGAACAGGATGCCATTGTTCGTTTTGCAGGCAATGCCGATATAGATCGTTGATTTGCCGCAATAGCTGCCGATCTCCAGACACGGACCCGCTCGACTGGCCTCAAGCGCAATCTCGTAAAGACAGCGCCCTTCATCTTCGTTGAGAAAACCTTTGGTTGCAGATAGAAGCTGCGGGTCGATATTCATCGTCACCCTCTGGTCTCCGGTTACTGGCTACTTGCCGCTGGCTTCTGGCCACTGGCCTCAAATAGGTTTCAGGTGTCAGCCGCCAGGTTCAACGTTCAACGTTCAGAGGTTACATAACAGCAGAAACTGAAACGTTGAACCTCTGAACACCGAAAGCCTTGAACCCAGAACCCTGAACCTTTGAACCCCTGAGCCAGCGGCCAGAAACCAGCTAATGCTCACGATCAAAGCTGCTGACGAGAACGTCTCTGGGCTTGGCGCCGTCTGAAGGGCCGACGATACCCTCTTTTTCCATCTTTTCGATAATCCGGGCCGCCCGATTATACCCGATTCGCAAATGGCGCTGAATCATGGAAATAGAGGCTTGCCCGGTCTTGGTGATCAGGGCCACCGCATCGTCATAACGCTCGTCATAATCATCATCGTCGGATTCCGTGGATTGGATGGTGGATATTTCGGTAACTTCTTCGTCGTATTGCGGTTTTTCCTGGTTCCTTAAAAATGCAGTGATCTGAGTCAACTCGTTTTCTGAAATATAGGCGCCGTGAATGCGCTGCAGCTTTGAGGTGCCGGGCGGCAAAAACAACATATCCCCGTTGCCGAGCAGATTTTCCGCACCAATGGTATCGATAATGGTTCGAGAATCGGTTCGCGAAGAAACCTGAAAGGTCAGACGGGTCGGAAAATTGGCTTTTATAATGCCGGTTAATACATCCACAGAAGGCCGCTGGGTCGCTAAAATCAGATGGATTCCGGCAGCCCGGGCCATCTGGGCCAGCCGGGTTAGCGCCACCTCAACATCCCGCGAGGCAAGCATCATCAAGTCGGCTAGCTCATCAATGACAATCACGATATAAGGCAGCGTTTCGGGTGCTTCCTTATCGGCCGGCTTTTTCGCTTTGGCCACCTTGTTGTTGTATTGTTTGATATTGCGAGCGCTCATTTCGGAAAGCAGTTCGTAACGTTTTTCCATTTCGCGTACCGCCCAAAAAAGCGCACTGGTGGCTTTCTTTGCATCGGTGACCACCGGGGTGATCAGATGGGGGATCCCGTCATAACTGGCAAGCTCGATGCGTTTGGGATCGACCATAATAATTTTGACTTCATCCGGTTTGGATTTGTAAAGCAGGCTGCAAATCATCGCATTTAAGGCGACACTTTTCCCGGCGCCGGTAGCACCGGCAATTAACAGATGCGGCATTTTTTCCAGTTCTGCAACCACCGGCTGGCCGACAATATCTTTGCCCAGACAAAGGGTCAGCTTCGATTTTGATTTTGCGAATACGCTGGATGCAATAACCTCTTTGAATTTGACCATCTGGCGATTGGCGTTCGGAATCTCAATACCAATGACCGCTTTGCCGGGAATCGGAGCCACAATCCGGATACTGATTGCCCGCATGGCCAGCGCCAGGTCGTCTGTCAGGGTGACAATTTTATTGATCTTTACGCCAGGGGCCGGCTCGTATTCGAAGGTGGTAACCACCGGTCCGGGGGCGACCTCAACCACCCTTCCGTGCACCCCGAAATCTTCCAGCTTCTTCTCAAGCAGCTGGGATTGCATACGCAAATTTTCATCATCCGCAGAACCGATCCGAAATTCCGGTTCCTCCAGAAAATTAATCGACGGCAGCTGGAAGCCTTTTCCGGTCTTCATAAACTTGAATTCTTCCTGCTTGGGTGCTGGAACCGGCTTGATGGGTTTGACCGTTGAGGCTTTTATTTTTATTTTTTTGGCCTTTTTGCGGGTGGTTTCGCGGTCTATTTTGGCGAATTTCTTTGATCGTTCCCGGCGCTCTTTCAATTTAAGATATACGGTCTTCACACGGTCCACTATAGCGGATATCCAATCCCAGCATCGCAGAGAGAAGGCAATCAATGAAAAGCCGGTGGACAGTATGAACCCGATGACCCACAGCAGGATCAATATGATTAGTGCACCGCTGAAATTGGTGTATTTTGTTAAAAATGATTTAAACGGAATGCCGACCAGACCGCCGGCTGAAAATTGGCTGCCGAACATAACATAGGTGTTTTGCTGCAGGGCCAACAGACTGCCGGTAGTGACCACCAGCAGAATACCACCGATCAGGGTTGAAATTTTGGCCTTCAGCGGGCGATCCCCAAAAAAATGTATGCTGGTCAACAGCAGCAACAGCGGGATCCAAAATGCCCCTATCCCAAAGAGCCCGATTAAAGCGCCCGATACATGCGCACCGAGCACACCGAACAAATTGTGAATCGAACCCCCGGCTTTGGCGTTATGAATCGAGGGATCATTCGGGCTAAATGACAACAGACTGATCAGGGTAAAAATGACCAGGAAAAAACAAAATATGCCGATGATTTCTTTGCGCATAAGCGTATATCAGGTTGCGGGTTACGGGTTGCCGGTCGCTTTTTAGGTTTCAGGTGTCGGGTGTCAGGTGTCAGCAGCTAAATTTAGGAATTGCGAATTTAGGAATTCAGGAATTAAAGGTATTCTGTCATTCTAATTCCTAAATCCCTCAATTCCTGAATTCCTCAATCATTGAATCCTGACACCTGAACACTGAAACCTGACACCTTGCCTGCTGGCGAGCAGCCAGCAGCTGATCAAACTTCCATAATAAACGGAAGTATAACTGGCCGGCGTCCGATGGTAAAGAAAAAATATTGTCGCAACGCGGTTTTAATCTTTGAGCGGATTTTATCCACCCGATTGGCAACCTCCGGCGCTACCTCTTCTACAATCTCCAGGACCACACATTGGGCATCCTCCAGCAGGTGACCGCTTTCAGTTTCAAAGACAAACCCCCGGGAAACAATCTCGGGTCCGTAGACAATCACACCGGTTTCTTCATCAAACGCCATCGTCACGGCAACCAAGCCCTCTTCTGACAGCACCCGACGTTCTTTTAAAACGCTGCGGCCGACGTCGCCGACACCCTTACCATCGATGAGTACCCGTCCGGTGGGAATCCGCCCATTAACCCGGCCGCCTTTTTTATCGAATTCGATAATCTGCCCGTTCTCCGCCAGTAATATGTTTTCTTGCGGGATACCCACTTCTTTGGCCAGCCGTGAATGTAAAATGAGATGCCGGTATTCCCCATGGACCGGGATAAAGTACCGGGGCTGGGTCAATTTAATCATCAGTTTCAGTTCTTCGCGAAACGCATGGCCGGATACATGAATATCGGATATTTTCTCGTAGATAACGTCAGCGCCCTTACGGTACAAATTATTAATAATCTTGGCAATCGCCTTTTCATTGCCGGGAATGAATTTAGAGGATAGCACCACCGTATCCCCCTTTTTTATTTTTATTTGCTTGTGGGTACCGGCTGACATTCGCGCCAGGGCGGACATCGGTTCGCCCTGGGTGCCGGTGGTAATGATGATGATTTCTTCATCATCATGGTCGGCGACCTCATCAATTTGGATGATCTGGTTATCGCTGGTGTCCAGGTATCCCAGATCCCTTGCAATACCAACACTGTTTTCAATGCTTTTGCCGTTGAATATGATCTTTTTAGCGTTCGTTTTGGCGATATCCAGGATGACCTGGATGCGGGCGATATTGGAAGCAAACAGTGCCACAATGACACGACCGCTACTTCCGGTTATGAGCCGCATCAGGGTCTCACCGATCTCTTTGTCGGAAATCGGATACCCTTCCCGTTCTACATTGGTGGAATCGGACAACAGAGCCAAAACCCCCTCTTCACCGAATTTGGCAAATTTGTTCACATCCGTCGGCATTCCATCAACGGATCCATATCCGATTTTAAAATCGCCGGTATGAATAATTGTCCCCAATGGGCTCTTAATGGCAATCCCCACCCCGTCTAAAACACTGTGGCCCACCCGTATAAACTCCAGGGTAAAGGGGCCCAATTTCAACGTTTCATCCGGCAATATTGTGTGTAAGGCCGTTGAACCCATGAGCTCATACTCTTCCATTTTTTGCCGGACCAGACCCAGCGTAAAGGGTGTACCGAAAACCGGTGCTTTGATCTCCTTTAGCAAGTATGGCAGAGCGCCAATATGGTCTTCATGCGCATGCGTCAAAACGATGCCCGCCACGCTGGATTGGTTCTGGCGCAAATAGTCCATGTCCGGGATGACAAAATCCACGCCCAGCATATAATCTTCAGGAAACATCAACCCGGCATCGATCACAAAAAGCGTGCCCCCGTATTCGAATACCATCATATTCAGGCCAATTTCTCCAAGACCGCCTAAAGGGATAATTTTTAGCATACGCCATCCATTTTGCTGGTTTCAAAATTGTCGCATATGACGCGACGAACGCTTTCCATAAGCGCTTCTTTCGTCTCACGGCTGTAAGCCGCGGTATCGATCGGCTTTTGGATAACCATGCTGACATGGCCCGGATAGATCCGAAACTTGTCCTTGGGCATTATCGCGCGTGTGCCCGTTATTACAACCGGAACAATCGGAACCCCGGAATCGATCGCCAGGACAAACCCCCCTTTTTTGAAAGGCCGGATTTTACCGTCCCGGCTGCGGGTGCCTTCCGGGAAAATAAGCACTGATACGCCGCTTTTAATCTTGTTTGCGGCCACATCAAGACTCTTAAAAGCCGATTCGCGATCATATCGGTCAATACTGATATAACCGACCTTACGCATGGCGCGCCCAAAAATCGGAATTTTAAAAAGCTCCACTTTGGCCAGCCATCGAAACTGAACCGCAAGATGTCCCAGCAAAACCGGTATGTCAAAATTACTCTGGTGGTTGGCCATATAAATATAAGGAACCGAAAGGTCTATGTTGGACAGCCCCTTGACGGACACTTTAACCCGGCTGCCCACCAGAATCGATTTGCCCCAAAACCGGCCGATTTTATGCAAGGGATTGCCCGACCGAACGAAAAATGAAAGTACAATGACCAGTGTGCCACACACCAGAGTGGCAAACACAATCCAGATTGTAATGCATAGAGTCCGAATCATGTCACGATATCCAATTTTTCAAATATGGCATCCACAACCTCCATAATCCAGATCCGTTGGTCCTTGGAGGCATATCCGATACAGGCGCATCGGATTCGGTTTTTGGTGCGGACTAACAATTCGAGGGCAAAGCGTTCTTCCTCCAAATCTATGGCAAAGTAAAAGGGTTGGCAATCAGTATGCGCACGTTGGATTTCAGTCAGTACCTCCGCTGCTAACGGTACCCAATAGATACCGCCAATTTCAACCGAGCCATAGGTCGCATCCAGATATTGCTTGATTTTATGATGGTCCTCGGGCCTTAGTTCATCGATCACATATTGTTTCATGGCATGCTGATATGGGCACGGCAGTGCCCAGAACGTTGCGGGTGGAACCGGGTGCTCAACCCAACACCCAGTTTAAAACACCCAATTATCACAGTTTGTCCAGGCAGGCAAGCCGTAGATGGAGCTACAAGTTTCTATTATTGATGGAAAATTGATACCCGAACGATATCAATTGGCATTTGAGATTTATTTGTAATTTGGTGCTTGAAATTTGGGATTTAAACGAATTTATTTTTTGCAAAAGAAGATTTATAAAACCAATCCGTGTTTTATAAATTACTTACGGGAGGCAACAATAGATGATGGATAACAAAAAAAGTGCAAATGGAAATAGGTTTTCAGGCAAAATCATATAACCAACGCCCGCAGCGTACAGCATAAAAAAGGCCCTCAGACCCGGCTTACAAAAAATGATCAGAGGGCCACATCCAATTAAATCTCTTCTACGGTAATCGCGCCTTCTTCACAAACCTCGACACAGCTTTCGCAGCCAAGGCATTCATCCGCATTCACGGGTACAGACTTTTCGTCTTTCATTTCAAAAACTTCAACCGGGCAAACATCTACACATTCTTCACAGCCTGCACATTTTTCTTCGTCAACGACAACATTAAAACTCATTATATGCGTCTCCTTTCTAATTAGGTGTTTATTAAGGTGCCGGAAATCCACCTTGGATTCTGTTTAAGAGAAAAGTCAATATACCAATTGGAAAACCGAGTCAAGCTTTGATGATATTTTTTTCCTAAATTTAAACACTCTCGTAAAAACCAGTGGTTTTTGTATTTTCGAAAACGTTTAAGGATTGACGGGTCGCTGACCGATAAGCCCGATCAGGGTATTGGTGAATTCAGCTCTTTGATTCGGTTTGAGGGTATCGACGTTCTGATCTCCAAAAACCCTGGAAAATAAATCCGCTGGGCTTTGGCCGGGCACCCGATATAGCGTCAGCGTAACGTTTGAGCGCTGATCCTTTGGCAGGGGCATATCAGCGAAGGTGTGCTCAGCTGCGGACCACCTGTTTTCGGCAAGTTGTTTCATCTGTTTTAAAAACGAATCCCGCCAGGAGATACCGGAATCATCTTTAGCACCCATGACCGGCAGTCCTCCAGATTGAATAACCTTTTCCGCTGCAGCCAGGTTTTCAATCAAATGATTGAAAACCGATGGGCTGCTGGTCACAAAAAGCCCTGAATCGACCGGATCTATCATAAACAGGCGTAACCACGCCTGAAATCGGCCCAGTGCCATGTATTCTCCGGGATCTTCGACTTTGATTTCAGCGGTAAGCGGGGTGGCAGGTAAACCATTTTCTTTTCCACCGCTTATTTCTTTAAGCAGATCGCGCGAACGCCGATCATAACCACCGAGCCCACGATTTAATTCAGCACTCTGCCGGTCGAATTCATGGGCAAAATCGAGAAAAACCCGTGCGCAAAACAACGGATCGGAATTCGCTTCGGCAGATTCCGTTCGGCCGCTTTTTTTTACATCCGAGACGATCTGGGAGGCTGCAGATTCACTCGAAAAAGGAATGGCACCATGTTGCCCCAAAAAGGCCGCCGTTTTGAGATTCTTGCTGTCGCCGTGCAGGCTGGCAAACGCCCGAAAATCTTTGACCACCTTTGCAAGGGCTTCATCTTCCGTCTGCACGGGCACGCGGACTTCCATCACATTTGCTTCGACCCAGGGCTGCATCTCAGCGGGTAGCTTTCGGCCCGAGGGCTGATAGACGGTAAACTGCTTAAAACAGGCGGCCAATGTTTCCGCCACCCACCGGGGTACATAGGTGAAAGGGAAATAGGTTGGTTTTATCATTCTCGGTGCTCCATCCCAAACAGGTTAAAAGGTTCAACGTTCTGGGTTCAAAGGTTTCGCCGGTGGCGGTTCAGGTGTCAGGTGTCAGAAGATAGATAACAGAGGACAGATGACAGATGACAGATGAGCCGCTTTAGCTCTTTGAGCTACGGCGCGGCAGCTACCGCCTTCGTCCTCGTACTCGTCCTCGTCCCTCGTCCCCTATAAAATTCTGATTCACGAGGACGAGTACGAAAAGAATCAGTTCTGATCCTGAACTAAGATCCCGCGGAATCTTAGTTCGTCTCTGATCTTATCCGCCAGGTCCCAATTTTTCTCTGAGCGGGCCTTATCTCTTTCACGAAGCAGCCGCTGAACTTTGGGATCATCGTAATCATCAAAAAAATCAAATTGATTCAAGACCGTATCGATACTGCGAAACCCCTCAACCAACTTTGAAGCGTCTTCTGGATGCAGTTGTTTTTTCAGGATGAGGATATTCACTTTTTTAACAATTGTAAAAATCGTCGCCAGGGCGGCTGAAATATTTAAATCATCATCCATGGCGCTCATGAATCCGTTTTTAAGGTCGTAAAGCACTTGTTCCAATTCCGGATACGGTCGGCCCTGCTTCATACAGCGCAGATTGTACACACAGCGATCCAGCCGCTCAAGCGCACGCTTGGCGTCGTCCAGGCGTTCTTTTGAAAACGGAATCGGTTTGCGATAGTGACTCGACAGCAGCCAAAATCGGATGACCCGACCGCAATAGCCCATGTTCATTAAATCCGCGATTGTCAGTCCGGCTGATTTTTCATCCAGTTTTTTCCCGTCGCTGAGCACCCGATCGCAGTGTACCCAGAACTTCGCGAGGGGTTTCCCGGTTATGGCGGCGGCGATGGCATTTTCATTTTCGTGGTGGGGAAAAATCAGTTCTCTGCCACTGGTGTGTATATCGAAACATTCGCCTAAATATTTCATAGACATGGCCGCCGATTTAATATGCCAGGTGGGTTGTACGTTCCCCCATTGGGTCTTTACGAAGATGCCTCTTTTTAATTCTGAAAGTTTGGATCGTTTAAAAAGGGTGAAATCTCGAGGATTTTGTTTTTCATAGTCATCCAGATCGACGGTGGCACCGACCTTTATCTTGTTGATATCGATTCCGGAAAGCCGGCCGTAACCATCGAGGCGTGAAATGTCAAAATATAAGGATCGCAGTTTTTCATAGGCAACGCCTTTTTGAACCAGCTTTTCACCCAGGGCCACCATATCATCAACATGTTCGCTAGCCCGGGCATAGGAGCTGGCAGGCATAATGCCTAAAACGGACAGATCCTCTTTGAATTGAGAAATGTTGGCTTCGGTAAATTCCTTCAGACCGACATCGGCTTTTTCGGAGCCGCTGATGGTTTTGTCATCAAGATCATTGATATCGATCAAATGATTGACTGCGTAACCGCTGTATTCAAGGTAGCGACACAGCAGGTCGGCAAACACAATGCGACGCATTTCCCCCAGATGGATGCGAGCATGCGCGGTGGGGCCGCAGGAATAAACGCAAACCTTTCCCGGGATCCGGGGCTCAAACATCTCTTTTTTGCGAGACAGGCGGTTGAATAATTTCAGGGTAACCTCTTCGTGCACCGCAAAAAGCGAAGTGCTTAAATAGCGTTCGCCGTTATCCGGAAATATGACGACCAGGGTGCCGGCCGCCATTTTGGCTGCAACCCTGCAGGCACCGACCATCGCCGCACCGCTGCTCATGCCGACAAATATGCCTTCTTCCTTGGCCAGTCGCCGTGCCATTTCGTAAGCGGCTTCATCATCAACATTGAGCTTTTGATCCAGGCGATCTTTTTCAAAAATCTCGGGGCAATAGGCCTCTTTCATGTTTTTTAAACCCTGGAGCTTGTGACCCAGATAAGGTTCCACCCCGATGATCTGGATGGACGCATCGTATTCCTTCAGCCTTCTGGAAACGCCCATTAACGTGCCGGCGGTTCCCAGGGTGGCCACAAAAGCGGTAACGTTGCCATTGGTTTGCTGCCAGACCTCTTCAGCCGTTCCATAATAGTGGGCCTTCCAGTTGGCTTCATTATTAAATTGATCGGGGATAAAATAGGTGTCCGGGTTTTCACGGGCCAGCCGGTAAGCCTCTTCAATGGCCCCATCTGTACCTAAGTGCCCCGGCGTTAAAAGAATATCGGCTCCGCGGGCCTTTAAAATCTTTTGTCGTTCGATACTGACCGCATCGGACATCACCAGCAGCAACCGGTATCCTTTGACCGTACAAACCAGGGCCAGACCAATCCCGGTATTGCCGCTGGTGGGTTCGATGATGGTTTTTTGCGGTATAAGCTCCCCGGATTTTTCGCCAGCTTCAATCATGTAAAGGGCGGCTCGATCCTTGACGGAGCCGCCGGGGTTAAAATGCTCGAGTTTGGCGAGCAGCTTTACACCTGGATTCGGATTGAGCTTTTTGATTTCAACCAGTGGCGTATTGCCAATGGCATCCAGGATAGAATGACCCATAGCGTAAACCTATCTTGATTTAGCGTCTATAAATTTCAATTATTTGCAAAAAAATGATTCTTCGGTACTTCCTAACTTTGCTTAAGAAAGGAAGATACGATTTTGCTTATGGCGCTGAACACCTGATCTTGAGATTGGGCCGCATCGACAATTCGAAACCGACCCGGTTCAAGACGGGCCAGTTCGAGGTAACCGGCTCTCACTTTTTCATGGAATGCCACCGTTTCGGCTTCAAAACGACTTTCATGCTCGGATCGCTGGCCGGTATTTAACTGCTGCCAGGCACGCTGCAGACCGACCTGGGGGGCAAGATCCAGCAGCAGGGTGACGTCGGGCTTTAAATCGTCAAACAAAATTTGGTGCAATTGCCGGATCAGCTCAAGGTTCAATCCCCTGGCAAAGCCCTGATAAACCACCGTGGCATCAAAATAACGATCGCATACCACCGTCTTGCCCGCCTTCAGACAGGGCCTGATCAGTTCAAAAATATGCTGGGAGCGATCAGCCATATATAAAAGCAATTCCGTCATGGGCTCCAGGGCACTGTTCGCCGGGTCCAGCAAAATCGATCGTATGTTTTCCCCGATCAGGGTTCCGCCCGGCTGCCGGGTCGTAACACATTCGCTTCCCCGGTCTTCAAGGAATTCCACCAGCCGACCGATCTGGGTCGTTTTACCCGAGCCTTCGATACCTTCCAGCGTAATGAACATAAGGTTAACCTGTTGCCATTGATTTGTTACCCTCTAATCTTTTGATCGGTTAACAATTTTCCAGCCCTTCATGGTCTCGCGTACGTGATAATCGGTCTGATCGCACTTTATGGGTGTAATCGAAATAAAGTCTTCACACAGGGCCGAACCGTCAATATCGGTGGACTTGCCCGCCGGCAAAGAATCGCATCCCTGCCAGTAATAGGTTCGCTGGCGCGGATCCATCCGTTTTTCAATAAATTCCGGGAAAAAATCCATATCGAGTCGGCTGATGCGGATGCCGGCAACTTCCTTCAACGGCCGATTGGGAATATTGACATTTAGAAACGTTCCAAAAGGAAGCCCGTTGGAATACAAGTCTTCAGCCAGCTCTTCAATGAAGATGGCAGCCTCGTCATAATATTGAACCTCACGGCTGTGAATGGACACCGCCATGGCCAGGATACCGTATAAAGTCGCCTCCTTGGCCGCTGCAACCGTTCCGGAATAATTAATATTTACACCGACATTGGCGCCCGGGTTAATGCCTGAAATCACCATATCAGGCTTGCAATCCAGAATTTCCAATACCGCCATTTTGATGCAATCGGCCGGTGTCCCCGCGACAGCATAGCCCTGAAACGAATTATTTTTTGAAATTTGGTGGGTACGCAACGGTTCGTTTAAGGTAATACCATGTCCAACGGCACTTTGTTCACGATCCGGAGCGATGACCGAGACCGAATGCCGCACGATCAGGTGCTTGTAAAGTGCTTCCAATCCGGGAGCATAAATACCATCGTCATTGGTTAAAAGAATATTCATAATCACCATCACGATTTGGGCTCAATTGACTTTCCGACAATATCTTGACATATTTAACTGGTTTGAATTTATATCCCAAATACCAGTCATATTCAAGATGCATGAATAAAGAATTCTTGCCCAGGGAACCAGGTGTTCAATGTTAGAATAAATTTCGGCTTTTTCGGTTAACCTCAGGCATCCGGACGGGGATCCTAAAAAAGATCAGAACGGAATGGTTCATCCCAAGCTCAATGAAAATTGCAGGAGGGCCGTCTTACGGCTGAGACGATTCAAACACCTGCATCAACTTCTCATTTCAAAAAGGAGCATACTGACGGCCTTTTTAGGCTGTTTTATTTTGGGCGCCCTGGCAAGTCCGCACCCGGCAGTTGCCCAGATTTTAGAGCTGAAAAAAGAACTCCTTTTAGAAGATGACACCGGGCTGCCGTGGGTGCTTGAAGCCGATGAGTTGACCTACGACCAACAGCTGGATCAATATATTGCCCGCGGCAATGTTCAGATATTTAAAGCCGATAAAAAGCTGACGGCTGATTTTATGCGTTTCAATCACAAAACCCGGCGCGCTTTTGCCCGGGGCAATGTGGTGCTGACCGTCGGTCAGGATATTCTTTCCGGGAGTCAGCTGGATATTGATCTTGAAAACCAGGTCGGTACGATGGAAAATGCCTATTTATTCCTGAAAGAAAACAATTACCATATCACTGCCAACCAAATTGAAAAAACCGGCGAAAAGACCTACCGCATCGACAGAGCCACCCTCACCACCTGCGACGGACCCGCACCGAGCTGGAAAATCAGCGGCAACGATATCAAGATTAAAGAAGATGGCTCCGGCAGCGCCAAACACGCCGTCCTGCGGGCAAGAAAAGTGCCGGTGCTTTACACACCCTACTTTTTCTATCCGGCAAGAAAGGATCGACAGAGCGGTCTTCTGATGCCCGAATTCGGCGAAACCAGTCGCAAAGGGTATCAATACAATCAACCCTTTTTCTGGGCCATTTCAGAAAGTGCCGACGCAACCTTTTACGCCAATTATATGACAAATCGCGGCATAAAGCCGGGAGCCGAATTCCGCTATATCTTAAATGAGCGTTCCAGGGGCACCTTCATGCTGGATGGGTTTAACGATGATAAAACCGATGACGGCGGCAAATCAAGTGACCGCTATGGCTATAGAGACGCCGGTGAAGAGGTCTTGCGTACCAACGACAATCGCTACTGGTTTCGCATGAGCCATCATCAGGCGGTCCCCCTGGGGTTTTTTGCCAAATTGGATTTGGATATCGTCAAAGATCAGGATTATCTGCGTGACTTTCAAGAAGGTTACATGGGGTATGAGGACACCGAGGACTATTTCCGCAAAGTGTTCCACCGGCAACTTGATGACTATAATGATCCGGTCCGAACCAACCGTTTGAATCTCAATCGGCTCTGGCCAAAATTCAGCTTCAATTTCGAGCCGCGCTGGAACGATGACACCAGACGCAATATCAACACCAGTGAAACGCTTCAAAGACTCCCGTTTATGAGTTTTAATGGTGAAAAACAGAAAATTTTGGCCTTACCGTTTTATGTTGATCTTCAGTCTCAATATGACTATTTTTGGCGCGACAGCGGGACCCGGGGCCAGCGGCTTGATGTGCACCCCAGGTTTTACATCCCCTTGCGGCTTAAAAAATACGCGACCGTTGAACCGTCGGTCGGTTTAAGGGAAACGGGCTACCGCCTGGATAAGAACAATTTTGACGATCAGCCGGATACCAATCAATGGTCACATCGCGAACTTTTTGACACCCGCTTGGAGCTTTTTACAGAAATTGAAAGAGTCTTCAATTTTGAGGGCCAGTTATTTGAAAGAATCAAGCATCGAATTCGCCCCCAGATTACGCATGAATTTATACCGGATTCCAAACAGGGAGATCTGCCCCGATTTGATACGATCGACCGAATCGATGAAACCAACAAAATTACTTACTCCCTTATCAATACATTAACATCCAAATTAAAAACGGTTGGGGCAAAGACAACAGGACCGGAGCTGGCGAGAAGACGAGGCAGTCAACGTCAAACGACGGTCGACTATGAGTATAACGATTTTTTTCGCTTGGAGGTCGACCATAGCTATGACTTTGAAAAATCAAGAAGACCGTTTTCACCAATTTTCGCCAGACTCGATATGTCTCCGGGTAAATATTTCTGGATAGATGCAGACGCACAATATTCAGTCTATGAGAACGAATTTCTGAGCCACAATATTCAGGGATCCCTGTGGGACAAACGTGGCGACGAGTTATATGTGGATTATCGGTATGAGAAATCAGCTAAGGAAACGGAAGTTAAAGAAGACATCCAGTCCATTTTCGGTAAAATAAAGGTGCAATTAACCGATTACCTTTCGGTTAAGGCTGAAAATCAATATAACCTTGAGACCGACCAGCGAATTAAGACCGCCGGCGGATTCACCTATAAGGCTCAGTGCTGGTCGTTAGACTTTAAATATACGGACAAACCCAATGACTGGCAAGTGGGTTTTAAAATTGAATTGACCGGACTGGGAGAAATCGGCTACTAGTGTCATGTCCCAGAAATATATTACAAAAGTCGTGCAGTATATTTTAGTTCAGTTGAGTTCTTTAAACAACGCCTGGTTCAACGTTCAAAGGTTCAGAGGTTAGATAACTTCAGAAATAAGTCATCAGATGTTAGAGGAAATAGGACAACAGCCAGAAATCGGACACTTAAATCCTGAAACTTCTGTACCCAGAACCCTGAACCCGGGAACTGACACCTAAAATAAGATGAATTAACAATGCTAAAATCACTCCGTATTTTATAAATTACTTGTGGGACATAACACATGGAAAACAATAGATTGGCCCAACTCTGGTATGTGTTGCATACCAAAAGCAGATTTGAAAATGTCGTAAATGATGGCCTCGGAAAAAAATCCATAGAAGTTTTTCTGCCAAAAGTAACCGTCAGGAGCAAACGTCGGGATCGAAAAGTCATGATTCGAGTGCCCCTGTTTCCGGGGTACCTGTTTGTGAAGACCGATCTGGCGCCTCAATCCCATCTGGAAATTGTGAAAACCGCCGGCGCGGTTCGCTTAATCGGCAGTAAACAGAGACCGGTGCCTGTACCGGGGGAAACTATCGATTCTTTAAAAATCATGGTAAACGGTGATCATCCCGTCACGACCGGCTACAGTTTGCAAAAAGGGGATAAAGTCCTGGTGGTTCACGGGCCGTTTGCCGGGATTACCGGAACTTTTATGCGCTATGGCGGTAAGGGGCGTGTGATTGTCAACATTGAGGCTCTCGGGCAATATGCCGGAGTCGAAGTCAGCGAAGACGACATTGAAATTGTACCGAAAATATTAACATAACTGCTTGACATCTAATTAAGTTCTAGCATATAAATTTCTCACTTTTATTGTCGATCAGCATTTTGAAAAAGGAGGTTCTATGAATAAGTTGGAGCTCATCTCCGCCTTAAAAACAGAGGCCAATATATCGAAAGCCGAGGCCGCAAGGGTCGTCCAAATTTTTTTCGATAACATGGCGGCGGCCATGGCAAAGGGAGAACGGGTTGAAATTCGAGGTCTTTGCAGCTTTTTTGTTAAGGATTACAAAAGCTATACCGGTAGAAATCCTAAAACCGGAGAGCAAGTTACCATAAGCCCGAAAAAACTTCCTTTTTTCAAATCGGGAAAAGAACTAAAGGAACGGGTAGACTACTGAGGTTTGAGTCGCTTATAAATCAAGAACGACCCATACGAATACTAACCACCCTCCTTCAAAACGGGACTCTTCCCCACGCGCTTCTGTTTACCGGAACAGAGGGTGTGGGAAAACAGGGCGCTGCCGTTGCTCTGGCAATGGCCTGTAACTGTCAGGGAGAAAGTCCCGGATTCAAAGCTGAAGATCGGTCGGGCCAGGACCCTGTCAACCCATCTGGCGAATTTAACTTGATAACGATCGACTCGTGTGGTGTCTGCAAATCCTGCAGAAAAATTGCGGCCGGCAACCATCCGGATATCATTCGCATCCAACCGAGCGGTCCTTTTATTAAAATAAGTCAAATTCGCGCGTTGTTGCAGACTCTCGCCATGAAGCCCTATGAGGCAATAACCCGGGTGGCAATCCTATCTGAAGCCCAGGCCATGAATGCAGCCGCCAGCAATGCGCTTCTGAAAATATTAGAAGAGCCCCCCAGTCGCTCGATGCTGGTGCTGATAGCGACCCGGAAATCTGATCTTCTGCCAACCATTGTATCCCGTTGCCAGCACGTAGGGTTTAATCCGATTCCAAAAGAAAAGATCGCTTCATGGCTTAAACAAAAACATGGGCTTGAACAGCAGGCAGCCGACATCCTCGCCGCAATGGCCAATGGAAGCTTTTCCAGAGCCCGGATGATGATCAAAGATAACTGGCAGCAACGTAGAAAATGGGTGATAGACGAAATGGATCGCCTTTCCCTGCAGCCGATTGCCTACCTGTTTGCCCTGGCAGAAAAATTATCGGGGGAAAAGGAGGCGCTTGCAGAGAGTTTAGAAATCATTAAAGTCTGGTTTAGAGACCTGATCATCAACCAATATGACGCCGGGAAAATCATTAACCGCGATGTCGCCGATAAGATCGAGAACGCATCACAGAAAAATAATCTACCCGATTTGCTGTCTAAGGTTGATGCCGTTCAAAAAACTCAAAACCGGCTAGCGGCAAACACCAATTTAAGACTCACCATGGAAAGTTTGCTCATACAGCTCGCACAACCTTAATCCTGTTGGTTTATTAACCACAGACCCGCCCGCCTCGCCATGCTCGCATGGCGGGCGTGGGAACACAGAGGCCACACAGATGGAATTAAGTTAACCGAAATGGTTAAAAAATTGATTATTATTTTCTCTGTGCACTCTGCGTGCTCTGTGGTAAAACATAAAGACACGTATTTAGAAAGTTGATAAATGATCAGGCGGTATGATGTTAAGCCTGGAAGCTATCTCAACAATAGCAGATCACCTTCAAGAGCCATGAAAAAAATAGTTGGAATACGATTCAAAACAGCCGGCAAGGTTTACGATTTTGACAGCGGGGCATTTGTCCTAAAACCGGGTGACCATGTCATCGTTGAAACCGAACAGGGGCTCGGTTTCGGAACGGTGGTTGTGCCCCCGAAGCCTTTTGAAAATCGGCCGGGCGGCAGGCCGCTCAAACAAGTTTTTCGGCTGGCAACCGAAAAAGATTTCAACCAGCGCCAAAAAAACCTCTCTGATGAAAATTCCGCCTATACCTTTTGCCTGGACTGCATTCGAAAACTGGGTTTGAAAATGAATCTCTTTTCGGTGGAAAAATCATTTGATGGAAACAAGTATATCTTTTTTTTCACAGCCGAGGGGCGGGTTGATTTTCGACAGCTCGTAAAAATGCTGGTAAAAGAGCTGGGTGTCAGAATTGAAATGCGGCAGGTGGGCATCAGAAACCAGGCTAAAATGTGCGGCGGCATCGGCCGCTGCGGCCGCCAACTGTGCTGTTCGACATTTTTAGATAAATTCGACCCCGTATCGATCCGGATGGCCAAAGAACAAAGCCTTTCGCTTAATCCGACTAAAATTTCCGGGCAGTGCGGGCGACTGATGTGCTGTTTAACCTACGAGTTTGAGACCTACAAGCAGCTGAAAAAAGATTTGCCCCGGCTGGGTAAAATTGTGACAACACCCAGCGGGAAAGGCAAAGTCATCCGTCATAATGCGATTTGCAACCGTATCGCTGTGCGTCTGGAGGACAATCTGGAAGTCGAATTCAAAGTTGACCAAGTAAACCTGGCAAAGGAATAAAAATGCCCAAACCGTTTTACGTCACCACTCCTATTTACTATGTGAATGCGCGTCCGCATTTAGGGCATGCCTACACCACCATTATCGCCGATGTCATTACCCGCTTTCAGACCATGCGCCCGGCAGAAGTTTATTTCCTCACGGGAACCGACGAACACGGAGACAAAGTTGTACGAGCGGCTAAAAAGGAAAACCTGAGCCCCAGGGCCTACGTCGATAAGATCAGCCATCTGTTTCGGACGCTTTGGCCGGAACTCAATATTAACAACAATCACTTCATCCGCACAACCGATGCCTCCCATATGGAGGTCGTAAGACGAATTCTTCAAAATATCTATGATGCGGGCGACATTTATTTTAGTGAATATGAGGGGCAGTACTGCTTCGGATGTGAACGCTTTTATACCGATCGGGAATTGGTTGACGGCAAGTGTCCGGATCATGAGACCGCGCCAGAGACCATTAAAGAATCGAATTATTTTTTCAAGATGAGCCGCTACCAGGACTGGCTCATCGAACACATTAAACAGCATCCGGACTTTATCCGCCCTGAACGTTACCGTAATGAAGCGCTGGCTTTTCTCAGAGCGCCGCTTGAAGATCTCTGTATATCCAGGCCGAAAAGCCGGCTTAAGTGGGGCATCACCCTTCCTTTTGATGAAAATTACGTCACATACGTCTGGTTTGATGCGCTGCTAAATTATATTTCAGCACTCGGATACCCGGATGGTGAATTGTTTCAGAAGTTCTGGCCGGTGGCCCAGCACATCGTCGCCAAAGATATTCTTAAACCCCACGGCATCTATTGGCCCATCATGCTCAAGGCCGCCGGAATATCCATATACCAGCATTTAAATGTACACGGATACTGGAATATCGAACAGAGCAAGATGTCGAAAAGTCTTGGAAATGTAGTCGAACCGCTGCAACTTAAAAATCTCTATGGCCTGGATGCCTTTCGGTTTTTTCTGATTCGCGAAATGAACTTCGGACTGGATTCAAGCTTTAGTGAGAGCGCCCTGGTGCAGCGGATCAACTCTGATCTGGCCAATGATCTCGGCAACCTTTTTTCCAGAATCATATCCATGGCCCATAAATACTTCAAGGGCTGCGTCCCGCAAGTCGATCCTCAGGCGGAACGGGAATTGGACCTCGACCTGCAAACCAGCGCCCTGGAGACCATTACGAAATTTGAAACCTTCATGGAAGCCTTTGAATTTCACAAAGCCCTGACGGCTGTGTGGAAATTTATCGGACAAATGAACAAAACAATTGATGTCACCGCCCCCTGGGTACTGGCCAAGAAAAAATCAAGTCACAAGCAATTGGCGGTCGTAATTTACCATCTACTTGAAGGGCTTCGAATTATCTCAGGTCTGATTTACCCGGTCATGCCGGATACGGCAAAAAAAATGCAACAACATCTCGGACTGGATCCGGACGATTTTTTTTATCACCTCAATCAGCTCAGAACCTGGAAAGTGATCGCGCCGGGAACGGCGCTGTTAAAATTGGTCTCTTTATTTCCAAGAATTGAGATGGAAGCAGCGGCTTCGGATTCAGCCGCCCCACCGCAGGAGGAACCCGCCGTTTTGGAAACCAAGCCCGAAATTACCCTGGAGGAATTCAGTCGCATCGACCTGAGGGTGGCGACCGTCGTACATGCCGAACCCATCCCGAAAGCCAAGAAGCTCTTAAAACTGGAAGTCGATGTGGGACATCAACGAACCCTGGTAGCCGGAATTGCAGAAAAGTACACGGCTGAAGAATTGATCGGTAAACAGGTGATCATTGTCGCCAATCTAAAGCCCGCCAAACTCATGGGCGTGGTGTCCAACGGGATGGTGGTTGCCGCGGTTGACGATTCCGGCCCCACCCTGGCGACTCTGGAAAAAGCGGTGGCGCCCGGAACTCCGCTCAAGTAAGGTTCAGAGGTTCAACGTTCCAGGTTCAGAGGTTAGATAACAGAAATAAAAGAGGGACATCAGAACACGTAAACCTCTAAACCCTGAACTCTGAACCCCCAACCTCTGAACCCTGAACCCCCAACCTCTGAACCCTGAACCTTGATAGAAAACTTGACCCCCGGTAAGCGATGGGCGATAATATGGTGTTGGGCCGAGTATCGGTCCGTTGTCAACTGCTGAAAAGGATCAAAAAAGATACGAAATGCAATCATCATTGAACACCAGACGGCTGCCGTTTTTAAGGCGCATTTTTAATTTTTACCGCAACCGGATTCTCCAGGCCCGTTGGATTTTGGAGGCCAATATTTATTTCGGAAAATATATTGACCGCATCCCGGAAGGATCCATTGTTTTTTTTCCTTGCCGGCAAACCTTGCTTTGCTGCGGCATCGCCGGAATTGTTGCCTTTAAGAACAAAGCGAAAGCGCGTCATAATTTTAATTTTGAATCGCTTGAAGAAATGGCCGGGCAGATCGAGGCCTCCGGGTATCAGTCCTGTCAGCAAACCGACAGGTGGAATGATTGCTATCTGAGCGGCAGCCAAACAATCGATGCGTTATGGCGCCGGGTTCAGGCTTTAAAAACAGATGCCCAGTTCTTTTCAGTTTTTTCAGATGAAAAGGCGCAAAACCGGCTTGAACGGTTGTCAAATCACCTAGGCGCGATCATTCAAACTGAAACCGACCTGCTGGCCGAAAAAATGGGCCGCCTTTCAGCAGAACTCGTGGATCTAATTTCCAACCGTATCGAAAAACTCAAGGATATCGCCTGGAGCCTTGAGAGCGATATTCTTTCCAATACAAAAAAAATACGGAATTTTTTGGCCCACAGTCCTGAGCCGCCATCCCTGCCAAGCGTCAACATGTTCAAGAAGATAAATGTCGTCCTGAACAGCATTGACCGACTGGAAGTCAGGGGCAGAGATTCGGCGGGAATTTCCATCATGTTTATCTTTGACCCACCTCAATTTCAAAAGTTTGAAGCGACCCTCACACAGGCCGGTATACGAGATCAATTTAAGGATCGATGTGAGCCTGACCCGCTGATCAACGGCGGAATCAACTGCCAGCCCTCAACCCAAACGGACGGGAAAAAGCAGGTGGCCGTTGCGGTTACCTATAAAATCGCGCTGGAAATCGGAAGCCTTGGAGACAACGTTCAATATTTGCGCCAGCAGATCGCAAATGATCCGGTTTTTCAGATTCTGGCGACAATTCCCGCATTATTTGACACGGTTGCGGCCCACACCCGTTGGGCATCGGTGGGTGCCATCACGGAGGCAAACTGTCATCCCGTCGACAATCAGGCCACCGGCGGTAAGACCCCGAAATGCGGCATCATTCATACCTGTCTGAACGGCGATATCGATAACTATCAGGAGCTTAAAGCTCAATTTGAAGGCAATGGCGACCGGGTCCACAGCGACATAACCTCCGACACGAAGATAATTCCCCTTAAAATCCAACAGTATTTCCAACAGGGCCATGCGGTTGATGAGGCCTTTCGGCTGGCGGTTAACGATTTTGAAGGCTCCCATGCCATATCCATGCATACGGATCTGGCTCCCGGAAAACTATTCCTGGCGCAAAAAGGCAGCGGGCAGGCTATTTTTGTCGGGATCGCTGATGAGCATTATATTCCAAGCTCTGAGGTTTACGGGTTTGTCGAAGAAACCCCGTATTACCTTAAAATGGATGGTGAAAAAACGATTGAAGGCAAACAGGGTCAAATTTTTATTTTAGACCAGATGAGCGCCGGGGGCCTGGATGGTATTACAGCCCGGTTTTATGACGGCAGCCCGTTGGCGCTCAGTGATAGCGACATTAAATATACGGAAATAACGTCGCGGGATATCGATCGCCAAACTTACCCGCACTATTTTTTAAAAGAAATCTCGGAATCACCGGATTCGGTCGAAAAAACCTTGCAGAACCGATGGAAAATCAAAGACGATAACAACTCTCAGTATGCGATTGTGCTTGATGATACCATCATTCCCCAATCCCTGCGAAAGGCGCTGATAGCAGATCAAATTAAGCGTATCTTTTTTATCGGACAGGGCACCGCCGGTGTGGCCGCATTGTCCTGCGCCAATATTCTGAATTATTACCTGGATAACCCATCCATTCAGATCAATGCTCTCAAAGCCTCAGAGTTCAGCGGTTTTCAATTGAACGAAAATGATGGCGGTCAGGCCCTGGCCGACACCCTGGTTGTTGCCATCAGTCAATCCGGTACCACCACCGACACCAACCGCACCGTTGACATGGTCAAAGAACGCGGCGCTTACACCCTGGCCATTGTCAACCGCCGGGATTCGGATATCACTTTCAAGGTCAACGGGGTAATGTATACCAGCAGCGGTCGCGACATCGAAATGTCGGTGGCTTCCACCAAAGCCTTTTATTCCCAGATCGTTGCCGGCGCCATTTTAGGACTTTATATCGCCAGATTAAAAAACCGCCGTGATGATGACTTTGTAAACGAGGAAACCCGGCGTCTGCTGGCGCTTCCGTCTCACATGCGCAAAGTACTCGCCATGGGAGAGGCCATTAAACAATCCGCGCAGAGGCTTGCGGTAACCAAAACCTACTGGGCGGCAGTTGGCAGCGGACCCAACAAGGCGGCCGCAGACGAAATTCGCATCAAACTCAGCGAGCTTTGCTATAAAACGATCTCCTCGGATTACGTTGAAGACAAAAAACACATTGACCTGTCATCAGAGCCGTTGATCATCGTGTGCGCCGCGGGCACAAGAAGCACGGTCATTGGAGACATCATAAAGGATACGGCCATTTTCAAAGCCCACAAAGCAACCCCGGTTGTCATCGTAAACGAAGGCGAAGACCGTTTTGCCCCTTATGCCGCCGATATTTTTCAAGTCCCGCCGGTTCAAGAGCATCTGGCTCCCATCTTAAACACGCTGGTGGGCCACATCTGGGGATACTACGCCGCATTGGCCATCCATAACGGCTCGCGATTTTTATACCAATTCCACGAAGACCTGCAAAACAGCATCGATGTGTATGCCAAAAGCGGCCTGGATATTTACGAAATTATTCTTGAAAAACCATTTCAGGAAAAAGTGGCCCATTTCTATAAAGAATTTAGAAGAAAAAAAGCGGATAAACAGTTCCCGTCTGCACTCGGTTTTGACACCACTTCGGATTTAACCCTCTTGCTCAAATATTTATCAGGCAGATTGCCGGTTTCAGACTTTGAACTCGATTTTAGCCAGAAGGGCACCGCCACCAATATGCTAAATGCCATGTTTAAGTGCCTGGGGGATACGATTAATTATCTGGCGCGCCCGGTGGATGCAATTAAACATCAGGCGAAAACCGTCACGGTTGGAACCAGCCGGATCGTTGAACGCATAGAAGGAATCTTCTTTGATGCTTTGGCAGCGGAGAATTTCAACGTTTCTCAATTAACCTCCAGCAATATTATTGTATTGAAAAATCTTCAGGATATTGTCCACGATATCGCCGGCTCCATCATTTATCGGATTGAAGGACTAAATCTTTTGGGAGAACCGGTTGATGAAACCACCATAAACGTTGACGCCAAAAGAGACGCCGCAAAGAAGACCTCTTCCCGGGTCGAATCCGATGCCAGGTTGAAAGGAACCAAACGCATCATTGTCAGACAGGGCAATGTATATATCGGCAAAGGCCGCAAAGACGATCGCAGTATCGTGGTCATACCGATCCTTTCCAGTTCACCTTCCTCTCCGAGTATCATCAAACATCTGGTATTGTTGCATGTTAATTTTAAAGAAAACATCCCGCTGCGTGCCCGGATCAAGGCCTTGGGAGGAAAGTACGAGCACATCCAAAATATAGTTCAGGAAAACAGCATCACCTGGGACGATCAGTTGCTTGAACTCATCGAAGTTGAGGAACTGTTTGGACGGTCTGCTGAAAAGGTGGGTGAGTTCATCGTATCTCACGTCAACACCTAACCCGGACGAGCCGGTTGGAGCGAAGCGGAAATCCCGGTTTATCGGGGAATTGAAAATTGAAGATCGTTTGGATTGACTATTGTCGATTGACTATTGAATATTGGAGGCATTCTATCGTTTTATTATCAGGTTTTCATTTAAACCTTCAATTCTTAGGTTTGTGAAAATGTAA
>Ga0255054_10000167_pt1 | contig 36697 bp, 29 predicted proteins | sample JV7_2_23_MG_FD_188634 | JGI IMG/M metagenome (GOLD analysis project Ga0255054, IMG submission 188634) | Seawater microbial communities from Jervis Inlet, British Columbia, Canada - JV7_2_23 | ecosystem: Environmental > Aquatic > Marine > Inlet | place: Canada: British Columbia | collected... | reverse complement strand
TGGGAGGGAGGCCACAACGACGGCAAGAGGGGCCACCCCGATGCGAGCAGTATGAATCGGGAACCGTCCGAGCAGCTCGTCGTAGTAACCCTTTCCCCTGCCGAGACGACCTCCCGTCTCGTCGAAGACCAACCCGGGGACGAGGATGGAGTCGATCTCTCCGAGTTCCACACTCGGAGACTCCACCACCGGCTGCATGAACCCGAGCGGGTGACGCTCCAACGTGCCCTCCAACACGTGCACGGTGAGCGGACCGTGGTTTGGCGTCCGGGTGACGACCCAACGAACACCGTGTGTGTCGTCGAGGCCGGAGAGGTCGACCTCTCCGGGCATTGGCAGGTAGGTGAGCACCGTGCCCCTGATCCCTCCCCAGTCACTGAGGGCGAAGACGATCGCCTCAGATGTGGCGGCGATGTCGAGCTCGCTCCAGATCCGGTGGGCCCACGCCCGCCATTGCACCTTGTCGTGGCCCTTCGGCTCGCTCACCCCAGCAGCAGCCCTCACCCCAGCAGCAGGGGACCGAGCTTGGCGAATTCGTCCTGTCCCGAATACGGGACGATGTAGTCGCGCTCGGACCGGATCTGTGGAACGTTGGCCTCGACATCCTCGATGGTCAGCGGGCCCTGGGTTTCCGGGTGCTTGAAGTATCCCTGCACGAGGCCGATGAAGACCCTGCTCACCGATCCGCCGCCGACCGACCAGATCTCGCCGGACAGTTCGCATGCCTCGGAGGCGAGGTAGGCCACAGCCGGGGAGACCTCGCTGGGTTCGAGCTCATCGGCCAGGTTCCCGAGCAGCTCTTCGGTCATCCTGGTGTGAGCGAGCGGGGCGACGGCATTCACCGTGATGCCGTGTTTCGCCCCCTCGAGCTTGATCACGTTCATGAAGCCGACGAGGCCCATTTTGGCCGAGGCGTAGTTGCTCTGGCCGAAACTGCCGAAGAGGCCGGAGCCGCTGGTGGTGACGATGATGCGACCATATCCCTGTTCCTTCATGTGGATGAACGCCGGCTTGGTCACGTAGAACGCGCCACGGAGATGCACGTCGAGAACCGAGTCGAGCTCTCCCCACGTCATGTTGGTGAGGGTTCGGTCACGGAGAATCCCGGCGTTGTTGATGACGACGTCGATGCGGCCGTACTCGTCGATGGCGCGCTGGACGACTGCGCGCCCACCATCCGGGATGGCTACCGAACTGAACTCTGCAACCGCCTCACCGCCGGCAGCCTTGATCTCGGCAACGACTCGCTCGGCCCCAGACGCGCTCGAACCTTCGCCATGCACGGTGCCCCCGAGGTCGTTGACGACCACAGCCGCCCCGCGAGATGCAAGCAACAGCGCATGCTGCTTGCCGAGGCCCCCACCGGCACCCGTGACGACGGCAACCCGGTCCTTGAAATCGATCATCGCACTCCTCCACGTGTCTGGCCAGACGTTAACCGGCGGACAATGCCCTCCTGAGCTCGTCGGCGGCATTGCCTCTCGGTTCGACGACGACGTCCCCGAGTTCCAGCCACTCGGCCATCGCCACGAGTTCCTTCGCAAGCGAGGCGGCCATGGCGTCGACGTCGACAGCGGGCTCGTGGAAGGTGCTGCGAACCAGCAACCGGCCGTTGGCACGGTCTGCCTTGAGATCGACGCGGCCGACGAGCCTTCCATCCATGAGGAAGGGAAGGACGAAGTATCCGTGGATTCGCTTGCTGGCGGGGACGTAGATCTCGATTCGGTAGTGGAAGCCGAAGAGCCGCTCCGTCCGATCCCGGTACCACACGAGCGGATCGAAGGGGCTGAGCAACGCAGTCCCGCGTCGTTCTCGCGGCAGGATCGCGGCGGGATACAGGTACGCCGGCTGTTTCCAACCTTCTACCTCGACGGTCTCGAGAAGGCCCTCGTCCGCCAGCCGACGTATCACCTGACGCGCGGTGGGCCCATGGAGACGGTGGTAATCGGACAGATCCGAAGCGGTACCCACACCGTGGTGGCGGGCCGCCGCCAGCAACAGAAGCCGGTATGCCTCCTCCTCGGACGGTGTCCGGCCAGACAGGACCTCGGACGGGATCACTCGGGACGGGTCGGCATAGACCCGACCGAACGCACGATTGCGGTGCGCCGTGACGTCGCCCGTGTGGAACAACCATTCGAGGGCGAGCTTTCCCGGGGCGTAGCCCCACCACGGCCCGGTGCGCTCGCCACCATCATCGAGATCTCCTGCCGCGAGCGGGCCTTCGTCGAGCACCTCGCGGTGAACGGTCTCGATGTATCCGGGGCGTTCGCTCATCAAGCGGCGGATCCGCTGCCCCGGCTCGGCGGACTCCATCCGCCATCGGTACAGCGGGTAGTCGCCGACCGGGATCAGCGATGCCATGTGCCCCCAGTACTCGAAGAGCTCGCCCGAACGTGCCGTCCACCGGTCGAGGCTCGACCGGTCGTAGCCGCCAAGCCGGGAGAACATCTGTAGGTAGTGGGATCGGACCAGGACGTTGACCGAGTCGAGCTGGAGCACCCCCATGCGGCGGAGCGCCCGACGGAAGTGGCGCACGTCGACCCGGCCACTCGGGCGCGACTCGTTGAATCCTTGGGCAGCGAGAGCGAGTCTCGCCGCCTGGTCGATGGTCAGCTTGTGCATCGGTCGGGCTCCGCGGGGCGGGGTACGCTAACCGTGATGTCGACGCTCCCCGCTGCGTTCCGCACAATTGTGCTCGTTCCGCTGTTCTTCATCCTGACCCTCATCACTGCGATCTACGTCACCATCGTCGGCCACATCCGCCGGGACTCCCCCCATAACGACCGCGTCATCCGCGCCTGGTCGAGCGTCTTCTTGTCGATCCCACCGATCCGTTACGAGGTGGACGGAACCGAGGTCGTCAACGAGACGCAGATGTACGTGGTGGTGTCGAACCATCTGTCCAACTTCGACATCCCTTTGCTCTTCCGCACCGTGCCGCTCACGATCCGGTTCCTCGCCAAGAAGGAGATCTACAAGATCCCGTTCGTCGCCCAGGCAATGGACACCGTGGGCATCGTGAAGATCGATCGCAAGGCCGGTATGTCGACACATCAAGCCATCAATGCCGGCGTTGCCAACGCCAAAGAACGGGGATTCTCGCTGATGGTCTTTCCCGAAGGCACACGCAGCGTCGATGGCGAGATGAAGGACTTCAAGAAAGGCGCCTTTCGCATCGCCATCGACAACCACCTGCCCATTCTGCCTGTGGTGATCGACGGGACGAGGGAGGCCAATCCTCCGCATCAGTGGTTGATCAGACGGGCTCGAGCCCGGGTACGCATCCTGGCACCGATCGATACCACGGGAATGACCATCAGGGAGGACGTATCGGGCCTGCTGAAAGACACGCGAGAGCAGATGCTCGAGGTCTACGACGAGATGCGCAGGTCGCACCCCGGATCTCAATCGTAGATCCCGACCAACCACGTCGTCCCTGCTCGTACCTCGCAGAGGAACGCCCCCGCCGAGGTGACCAGTTGATAGCGGTCGGCGAGATCATTGCCCCCACCCACCCACCAGCGTCCGACGGACCGCCACGGCCCGGCCCACGACAGCACCGGCTCCCAGCGGCTCCCGAGCCGAACCCGGGTGGGCATGCCGCCATCCCACTCCACCGTGAGCGGTCGCGGCGAAGGCGGCACCAGTGCAGGCGATGGCGACGGGATACGACCCGGCCAGGGTGCATCCGGATCACGGACCGGTGCCGCCGGTGCCTCATCCCAACGATGCCAGGAGACCCGCTCGTTGGGATCACGCCCTCCCTGTGGCTCGGCATGCAGCAGAGCATCCGCCCCGACGATGGCCTGCACCTCGACGAGGGCCCGATGGGTCTCCGCGGCACTCCTCGCATCTTCGTGGAGCGACATCTGGCGCCCCGCGCCGGAGAGATCGGTGGGATCCAAGCGCAGTGCTCGCAACCCGCCCCGGATCTCCGAACCGACTCCTTCGATCCACGCTCTCAGCTGCCAACGGATGCGGTCGGCGAGGGCGGCATCGTCGAAAGGATCGGCACTGCGCCAGGTCCTGGCCCGGATGCTGCCGTCGGTTGCTTCGGCCTCGACGAGCACGCGATGGGGTGCGATGCCGTACGGACGTAGCGATTCGATGAGCCGATTGGCCAGCGCCCGAGCCGCGAACGATGCTTGTTCGAGATCGGTGAGCGGTGGCGAGAAGCGCTCCTCCACCCCGAGGTCGGCGGGAATGGCGCGGGGAAGAACCGAGCGGTCTTCGCCGGCGGCCAACCGATGAGCGGCCATTCCCTCCGCCCCGAACCGTGACACGACGACCGCGCGAGGAAGACGGGCGAGATCGCCGAGTGTGGCGATCCCGAGCCAACGGAAGGTGGCAACGAGCTCTTCTCGATCGACGGCACCGATGTCGAGAGAGGCGAGGAACTCCGCGTCGTCCTCGATGACCCGCAGTGGAGGGTGGCCCGCCGCCAGTTCGGCGGCACGGTGCGCCAGGAACGGGCCGCCGGCGACACCAAACCGGAACCCATCACCGGCAACGGACTCGACCTCCTCGATCATCCGGTCGAGAAGTGCCCGCTCCCCGCCGTAATACCCCACCGCTCCGGTGATGGGAACGAAGAGGAGACCTGGTATCGCGATTTCCACACGAGGAATCAGGGATTCAACCGCCGTCACCACCGGTTCGAAACGGGCGGCCTCCGCACCGGGATCGCCGACCACCGTAACCACGGTTGGGCAGATTCCTTCAGCTTCGCGCCGGTGCATGCCGAGGCGCACGCCTGCCTCGACGGCGAGGGCATTGACGGCCACCACCCGGTGGTCCTCTCCGATCGCCTGGCAGGGCTCATCCGGTGGCGCGTCCGACCTCCGCAACGGCCATGTCGGACACCAGACGCACAGCGTTCGCTCCATCGTCCTCTACTTCCACCCGTCGGGTCATCCCATGAACGGCCTTGCCCGAGGCGATCAAGCGACCCCGCCGGAGCTGCAAGCGCCCATGTCCTTGCTCGACGCCTTCCCAGGTGACGGTGTCGGCCTCGAGCCGCAAGGTGGCAACCCCGGAGGGGATGGACCCGCGCAGTGGGCGCAGCACGAGCGGGGTGCGGTTTCGTCTCGCCACCGCCCCGAGCTTGCGCAGCGCCGTGTCCCGGACCCCGTTGGGCACTTCGGCATACAGAGCGTGCACCCCATCGAGCAGCGTCGCCGCAGCCCTCCCCCAACGCACCACGTCACCACAGCGAACGACGAGGAGACGATCGGGAGCGATGCCGATTTCCCAGGCAGCGAGTGGGCTCAGCCAGCCACGTACATCGAGATAGGCCACCGGCCCGTCCTCGGCATGGTCGGCCAGCAAGGAGAGCCCGAGACGGGTGAGGCCGTAGCCGGGAGCACCGATGAGCGCCGCCACCTGCCCCTTCTCCAGATGGAGCAGCGAATCCGGCGGCTTCAGCTTGCTGATCTCCGGCTGCCTGATCTCCGATGCGACCCATGCCCGCTGCTCGATCCCTGCAACCTGTTCGACCCCTGTAACCAAGCCGTGTCCTTCGCTCGTCCCCCCGGCGTGGTTTTCCATCACCGGAAGAGCACTCTATCGAACATATGTTCGATAGACAAGAGGAGGTGAACAATCGGGCGGGAGCGGCGGGTGTCAGTCTCTCGTGATCTCCGCGGCGAGATCGAGAGCCATGTCGACGGTCAACGCGGCTCCCTCGGCGCGGAGGCGGTGCTCCTCGTCCCCGTCGATCATTCCAGCCAGCGGCGCTTCGATGCTTGCCAGGTATTCCTTGTCGTGCGAAGAGATGTAGCCGCCGATCGCCTCGCGTTCAGAGTCGGCAGCTCCCAGGAAAATGATCGCCCCCGCGGTGTTGCCGCGCTCCAGGGAGAGCCTGGCCAGCCGACGATACGCCCCTGCAATACCCGATCTGTTACGGAGATCGCCGTAGCCGGTGAGGGCGGCAATGATCAGCGGCGCGGCTTGGTCCACTCCGTCTCGGGCCATCACCGCTTCCCCGAGGTACAGAGAAGACAACGCGATGCAGCCCTCGTCACCGATCTGCTGCAGTTGCGGGAGAACGCTCTCCAGCCGCTCGACCGCCTCGTCGTACCGATGCGACATCGCGGCGACCACGCCGAGCCGGCAGTGGACGTGAGGCACGACCCACACATCTCCCGTCCCGGTGACGAGGTCGAGGCTACGTTCGATGCAACTTCGCGCCTCGTCGAACCTGCCAAGTGTGGCGAAGGCCGAGCCCAGGTTGAACGAGAACCACCCGGCGCTCCACCGATCACCCGTCGCCTCGATCGCGGCAAGGCCCCGTCTCGCTAGATCCTCGCCACGCTCGGCGTCCGCGCCGCGAACAATCAACAATGTACCCAGCGAGAAGGTGGCAAAGGCCTCACCCCAAGCATCACCGACACCTGCAAAAAGGACCTCGCTCTCCTCGTAGAGCTCTATGCAGCGATCGTCTTCGAACGCCGTAGCGTCCGCTGCCAGCGCCGCCGCCCAGGCCGTGGCGCGGACGTCGGCACCCTCACGGAGCACGGCCAGCGCCTCCTCGATGAAGGACCGCACCTCGGAGGGTCGAGACCGCATGATCTCGATGGCTGCCAGACCAACCACGATGCCCGCCCGCAGCTCTTCGTCGGCGTGCCCTCGTGACGGCTCGTACAGCCGCTCGAACCATTGCCTCGCCTCTCCCCAATGGCCGCGCATCCACCAGAACCATCCCATCGCCGCGGCCAGGGCCAGCGCCCGGTCGTAGTGATCGCGACTGCTCACCCATTCGAGAGCGGCACGGATGTTGTCGTGCTCGGCGTCGAGCATTGCCACATACCGCCCCTGCTCCGGGCCCCGCAGACGCGGGTCGGTCGTCTTGGCTAGCTCGAGGTGGTAATCGGCGTGCCGATCTCGGAGCTCCCGCGCGGCTCTCTGCTCCTCCAGCTTCTCGAGTGCGTACTGCTTCACCGTTTCGAGAAGGCGGTGGCGCGTCACGTCGCGCTCACGGGTGGTGTCGACGAGCGACTTGTCCACGAGGCCACCGAGAGCATCCAGGACACCGGTCGGCGAGATCTCCTCGTCCGAGCAGACCACCTCTGCGCTCGCCGGTGTCCACCCGTCCGTGAATACGGCCAGTCTGGAGAGGATCGTCCGTTCGTGCGGCTCGAGGAGCTGGTAACTCCAGTCGAGGGTGGCACGCAGCGTCGAGTGTCGCTCTGAGCGCCCCTTCCGCTGGCTCAACAGATCGAGTCGCTCTCCCAAGCGGTCTGCGATCTCTCGCGGGCTGAGCACCCCTGCCCTGGCGGCTGCGAGCTCGATGGCGAGCGGCATACCGTCGAGGTGCTCCACGATCTCGTCGACGGCGTCGCGGTCCTCCCGGCTCGTCGCGACGCCATCCGCCATCCCTGCGCGCTGCAGAAAAAGCCGGGCGGCGTCAGACGCCTCGTCGACCTGACCGGCGCTACGAGGCAACGGTCTGACGGGGAACGTCACCTCTCCGGGGACACCCAACGTTTCGCGACTCGTCGCCAAGATCGCAAGATCGGGACACCGCTCGAGCAGCCGAATCGCGACACTCGCCGCGGCTTCGATGACGTGCTCGCAGTTGTCGACCACCATCAACACCTTCTTGTGCTGTAAGTAATCGGTGATGATCTCCATCAAGTCGCGCCCTGCCTCCGGTTCCAGGTCCTGGACTCCAAGTGGAGCAGCTACCTGCTCGATGACCAGTTCCGATCTCGCGACCGGGGCAAGATCGATCATCCACACGCCGTCGGGATGTCCGCCGATGGCGCTCCTGGCGGCTTCGAGAGCGAGGCGCGTCTTGCCTGATCCACCCGGTCCGACCAGAGTGATCAGTGACTCCGTCCTGAGGAGGACCCCGAGTTCCCCCATTTCCATGGATCTGCCGACAAAGCTCGTCCGCAGTTCGGGCAAGTTGTGCACGATGCCAATCGCTCCGGTCAGAGCGGGGAAGCGGACGCGCAGGCCGGGATGGGTCGCTTGGAAGATCCGTTCGGGATCCGAAAGGTCGCGCAGCCGGTGCTCGCCGAGCTCACGCAACCCGACGTACGGCGGGAGCTGTTGTCGCAGCACCTGGGCGCTCGTGCTCGAAACGAGGATCTGGCCCCCGGAAGCCAGGCCGAGGAGACGGGCACAACGGTTGAGCGCTGGTCCGTAGTAGTTCCCGCTCCGCTCTTCGGCTTCGCCGGTGTGCACCGCCATACGTACCCGCAGCCGTGGATTCGTGTCCGCGTCCTCGAGGGCCAGCTGGACGGCCACTGCCGTCGCAAGGGCCCTCGAGGCGTGCGAAAACGCCGCGGCGAACGAGTCGCCGCCGGTGGAGAAGACGTACCCCTGCGCCATCTCGATCTCCTCGCGGAGGATCTGGTCGTGCGCCGCCACCGCACGGCTCATCGATTCGGGATCGGTTTCCCACCTGACGGTCGAAGACTCGATGTCGGTGAAGAGGAACGAGACGGTTCCTGTAGGTGGTGTCTCCACACCGCCTCCCTCGGGCTCCGGCCATCGTATCAAGCGATGGCGCCGACCGGGATGGCTGTTGCGACCACGATTCGCTCAGGGTCGCTCGAGTCGCTTCCACTCGATGCGACATCGCCTGAAGTCTTCGGCATCGCCCGAGGCCAACGCCACCGGTCTCCCCCGGTCCGTCACCACGAGATGCCATCCCAACACGGGGTACAGATCGCGGTCGATGGTCCAGACACGGAATTGCTCGAGGGCCCTCCGGCCGGCCTCTCGTGGCGTCCGGACACCTCCCATCCGAAAGGTCTTGGTGCGAGTACGCGTCGGCAACGACGACGAGCCGTCGCTCCCCAGATATTGCACTCTCACGGTGTACCGAGCCACGAGACCCTCGCGTTGTCGTGAGATTCATCGGCGAGATCGCAACACGCCTGAAACCGGGACGTGGAATCAGCGATCCTCTCCCTATATATCCTCTCCACAGGCAAGCAAGGAGATACCCCATGGAGATCGGAACCGGTCTCGCCGAAACCGACCGCAAGTCCGTTGCAGAAGAGCTGTCCCGGCTTCTCGCCGACAGCTACACGCTCTATCTGAAGAGCCACAACTATCACTGGAACGTCACCGGTCCCATGTTCCAGACGCTCCACCTCATGTTCGAGACCCAGTACAACGAGCTGGCGCTGGCCGTCGACGAGATCGCCGAGCGTATTCGCGCCCTCGGTTACCCGGCTCCCGGCACGTACCGCGAATTCGCCGAGCTCGCCTCGGTCACCGAGGACGACTCACTGCCTGCGGCGACCGACATGGTGCGCAACCTCGTCACCGATCACGAGACGGTCATCGGAACGGCGCGTAGCACCCTCGCCGTGGCGGAGGCAGCTGGGGATGCTGCCAGCGCCGATCTCGCCACTCGTCGCATCGACATCCACGAGAAGACCGCCTGGATGTTGCGCAGCATGCTCGAATAGGGCATCGGCGAGCCCTGCCAAAGCCGCGTCAATCCCATCCGAACGGCGAGTTGACGCCGGAAGAGAACAGAGATATCACTTCGCTGGGATCGTCGCATCTGTCGGTGAACGCCAGCTCGAGCCACGCCGAGCACGGCGCCTGCCACACCGCCCACAGGTCGTAACGGCCTTGGGGGATCCCGTCTGGAAAGTCGTGGACGAACCATTCGCAGGTCTGCAATTCGGTCTGGATCCTGTATGTGGGACCGCATTGGTCGCTGCTGCCCCGCAGCACATAGTCGGACGTGAACCGATAGGTCCGGCCGAGTTCGAACACACCGTCGGCGAGGTCGGGGCCGCTCCAGCGGGTGAGGTACATCACCACATCGAAGCCTTCACCGAGCGGCTCGACACTGTTGTTGACAAACCCGTGACGAACGTGAAAACGCTGATTTGCCATGTCAGGATCTGCGGTGGGGTCGTCCGGGTGGACGAACACGGCGTCCCGGAAGCAAACGGGCTCGCAGAATTCGTAGAGGAAGTCCAGGTATGGCCCGGCGGGATTCTCGTCAACCGCGCCGAACTGGAGTCGGACTCTACCGTCGTCGCCACGAACCGCCCCTGCTACGTCAGGCAGTGTCGTGCTCGGATTGGCGACCGCTCTGGACGCATCGATGGGAGCGATATCGATCTGCAGGATCTCGTTGGTACCCACGTTTGAGATGTAGAGGCTGCCCTCGGCTCCGAGGGCGAGGCCCTCTACCTGGTCGAGTCCGCTCGCGACGACAATCGGCGGGAGGTCTGGCTCGATCAACCAGACAGATCCGGCGTCGCCGCCTGCGACATACAGCGTCCCGGATTGGTCGAACGCCAGCGCTCTCTGACCGTAGAGGGTTGCGAGCGCACGGGGACGCGCGGATCCGTCATCGGCGAACTCGACCACCCACACCGCGTCCCGGGAGTTGGCAACGAACAATTCGCCGGTTGAACCGAAGTCGATGTCGGCTGCACTCTCTCCGGGAACGATGACGACTTCAGTGACAGTACCCGCGGTGCCGTCGGGAAGGACAGTGACTTTGGTGATTCGAATGCCCGATTGAGCGTCGTCGGCAACGTAGAGGTCGCCGTCGGCGTCGATCGCCAGTCCCTCTGGATCGGCGAAGCCGCCTACAAATGGGATGGCCATGCCGTCGGCGACCTGGTACACGGCGGTCGCGCCGCTGACGTAGAGCACGCCGTCGTCGGACAACGCCAGCCCCTCAGCGTCGTCGATACCAGACGCGACCACTTCCAGCTCACCAAGCGAACCGTCCGCGAGGATCTCAATCCTGCTGACCCGCCTCGCCTCGGTTTCTGTGACAAACAGGCCGCCGGATGGGTCGAACACCACATCATTCGGAGTCTTCAGCCCGCCCAGGAGCCCGTCAGCACTCTCGTACTCGGCTCGAACGACGCCGGGATCATCAGCTGCCGTCGTGGAAACGGGCGTAGTAGTCGAACTCGACGTCGGCTCCGAAACCGTCGCCGTGGTAACGGGCGTAACCTCTTCGCCGCGTTCGGAATCTGTCGGTGCAGACGACCTCAGCAGGAACCAGGAGAGCGATGCCACAGCCACGATCGCTGCCCATCCGACCCACCTCAGCCACCGGTCTTGGCCGACTTTCGACCCAGGTCGGCGCGGATCGAACTCTGGATCGATCGTGACCTGATCGTCTGCCACACTCCACCGTCCGAATCAGGCCGACCTTCATCTATTGCTCGCTGCCGACTCTACGCACAGATCTTGACGGAGGCGGCTTACGGCCCGCAGAGGTCGCCTTGTCGACTTAGGGTTTGAGTCGGTAGGCAGGTTTGCCGTCAGAGTGGGTGAGACAGCTGTGACCGAACTCGAGGAATTCAAGAAACGGCAGCGCCAGATGTGGGAAGACGGCGATTACCGGTCGGTGGGTCGTCTCATTGAGCCTGCGGCCCAGATTCTGGTGAGCGAGGCCGGAGTACGAGCCGGCCAGCGGGTATTGGATGTCGGCACGGGATCGGGCAGCGTTGCCGTCGCTGCTGCATTGGCAGGGGCTGAGGTGGTGGGCGTTGACATCACCGATGCTTGGTTCGATGAGGCCCATCGCCGGGCGGATGCGGCTGGAGTATCGCTGGATCTGCGGCTGGGCGACGCCGAGGCGTTGCCGATCGAAGACGAGTCCTTCGATGTCGTGTTGTCGAGCTTCGCGGCGATCTTCGCTCCCCGCCACGATGTGGTCACCGCCGAATTGGTGCGCGTGTGCCGCACCGGCGGGACCATTGGAATGACTGCGTGGACATCGGACGGAGCCAACAGCGCCGTGCTGTCGACACTGGTCGAGGCGCTTCCATCTCCACCTGAGTTCGTGACACCGAGCATCCTGTGGGGGGACCCGGATCACGTCCGCGATCTCTTCGAGTCCCACGGCGTCACCCTGCGGTTCGAGTGTCCAGAATTCACCGTGACGTTCAAGTCGGTCGAGGCATTCGAATCGTTCGCCTTCGACAACTCCGGTGGTCTCATCGCTGCTCGTCGCGTTCTCGAAGAGATGGGCCTGTGGGACGAGGCATACGCCCGGATGCGTGCCGCACTCGACCGGACCAACGAGGCAACCGACGGTAGCTACCGCGTGTCTTGGGACTTCCTCCTCACAATCGGCACCAAGGCTGACTGAATCAGATCGATCGGAGGACCTCTGCGCCCCGGCCCCCTAGATCCTCGGTGGGGCGCGTTTGCCTTGGTGTTTGCAGATGTGGTGGGGTCGGCAGTACGGGCCGAGGTGTTGGAGGTCGGTGCGGCCGCCTTCGACCCACGGGATCTCGTGGTGGATGTCGCACCATTTGAATTTGCGGTCACAACCGGGCCATTGACACGTCGGATACATGATCGCCAGCGCCCTGCGTTGGGCTGCGGTCACCGTGCGGGTGCGTCTGCCGACGTCGAGGACCTCGGAGGCGCCTTTGGTGATGATGCGTGAGATCGAACAGTCACACAGCAGCCGCAGCGCGTTGTCGCGGGTGATGACGGTGCCGTCGGTGTATTCGGAGCGTCCTTCACCGTTGAGGACACGTTCGAGGTCGACGATGAGTGAGATGTGAGGCTTTTCGCCGCCCGTCACAGGTGTGTCGGCGTAATCAAGGTAGTAGCGGCAGATCTCGACCAACGCATCGCAACGGCGCTGCGCTGCGGTACGGTCATCGGAGGTGTCGCGGTTCCAGGAATCCACCAGCGCCGCCACCGCCGTGGTGACGACCTGACCCGATTCGGGATCCAACTCCCCATCGACGGCCACCATGTCCTGGAACGTGGCGGACAGGTGCAGGCGGCGGCGCGCATAGAGCTCTTCGGCGTCGGCTGCGGCAGCCACAGCATCCGCGGCGTCGACCCAATACGCCAACGCCTTGGAGAAATCACGCGGCGACAAGTCCCTCGCCGCATCCACGAGGACTTCTTCGTCGCGAGCGAACAGCTCGGTGTTCCGGGACCGGCCTTTGACCAGTTGACGTACCGCCACCAGGCTCACATCACCCGCCGTGAACGCCTCTTGCGTTTTCGGCATCTCGGAGAGGCTGCGGGCGACGCCGATGACGTGTCTGGCCCTCCCCCACGCCACCCGGCAACGATCAGCGATCCACGCTGCCAGTGACGTATACCCCTGGGTGAGGTACGTGTGGCGAGTCTCGAGCTCGGCGACGTGGCGCAACCACACCGCATCGAGACTGTTTCGGAGCCGATGCAACTCCACCACGGAGTGCTCTATCTGATCATCGAAGAGCCGATCCGGGTCGTGGGAAGTCAGTACGTCTGTCGCCTCACGGAGGGCCTTGATCGACTCAACCTCTGAGCCGAACATGACCCCATCATCCCAGAACCGAGTGACAAGAACGGGTCGTCCGGCCAAAGAAATCCAAGATTTTCGGAGCGAAGTCGATGCCGGTAGGACCGCAATACCGCGATAGCTCGAATCCGACAGTGACCTGAGGAGGACAACCTTGTCGAAGTTCATGCCGGCGTACCTGGGTGGTGAAACTGCCCTGAGCACGGAGCCCGTCGTCGGTTCCCCCGATCGACAACGTCCCGTCATCTAGCTGCCGGGGAGGGAGGATCTGGCCGAAGGTGAGATTCGCGTGTCGATCCTCGGCCCTGGGAACCCATGGGTGACGAGGGATCACACTCCGGCGAACGCCGCCGGTCTGGTTTTCGACATGGTCCGCCCCCGGATGGGCGGAGGCTGCCATCGATTGGCAATCGAAGCTGACCTGAGGACTCCCCGCCGGCCGTGTCGGGTCTTCACCGCCGGTTCGGCGGCCCGTAATGGTTCCGTAACGGCTTGCGAGAAGGATTGAGCCAACGGCGGAGGTCATCCTGCTCCTTGCCACCCGGAACCTGGGCACCTTGCCGGGCGAGCCAACTCCCGTCGGGTTGGCCGTCTGGAAGACGTTGCCGCCCCCAGTCGGTCCAGGTCGGTGCCCCCTATGGGCCCCAGGAACCAACAATGAATGACGGGACCATCACCGGCCTCCTCCGGACGACGGTTGTCGTCGGCGCCGCCCTCGCCGTGATCGGCTCGGCGATCGCCATCGCCATCGGGCACGCCGGCAGTTGGTGGGCAGGTGGTGGCGCGTTTCTCGCCCTGACGACGCTGTTCTTCGCCGCCTTCGCATGGTTTGTGATCCCCGAGCAATTCCGCAACCCCGTGGTGTGGACGATGGCGGCCTTTGCCTGTTTTGGAGGCCTGGCGACGGCCGGCACCGCGAGTGTCGCGCTCATTGTCATTGACAATCCGGACCTGGTGAACGCAGTTATCAACGACACCGCGACCGGGAGTGACCTCCCCTTGACCGCCGCCTGGATCCTGGTGTTCACGGCACCGCTGTGGGCCGGGTCCTTGTTCACCCTGCTGACGTTTGGACTGCTCCTGTTTCCCGACGGGGCACTTCCCTCTCCGCGTTGGCACTGGGTGGGCATACTCGCCGCCATCGGCATCCTCGCCACCATCGCCGGACTGGCTTGGGGGTACCGCCCGGAGAGCACCGTGCTTCCCGAGGACGGAGCATTGGCGTACACCGGCTTTCTGATTATCGCCATCGCCGCTTTCCTGTCCCTGCTTGCTCCCATTCGACGTTTCCCGAGCAGCAGCGGCGCGACCAGGCAGCAGCTCAAATGGATCATGTGGGGTGCATCGATCCTGCTCGCCACCATTGCCGTCACGCTCGTTCTGGCCGTTCTCGGACGGAACCGATACGAGAACCTGACCACGGTTGCGTTTCTTGTGGCCGCGCCCGTCTTCATCGTTTCCTACGGGATCGCCGTTGCGAGATACCGCCTCTACGACATCGACATCATCGTCAACCGCACCGTCGTCTATGGAGCCGTCGTCGCCATCCTGGCCGCCCTCTATACCGCACTCGTGTCGACAGCAGCTTTGCTTCCGCGCAGCGACAACGACCTCATCCTTGTCGCCTCGGTCCTCATCGCCGCTGCGGTCTTCAATCCCTTGCGGCGCAGAATCCAGAGCTTCGTCGACACGCGTTTCTACCGCAGCCACTACGACGTTCGACACATCACCGAGTCGTTCGCCGAGCGGATTCGCGACGAGGTCGATCCGGTTGCGATTTCGGTCGCGTGGATCGATGTCGTCACCGAAACCCTGCAGCCCGACGCCGTCGGCGTATGGATCAAAGGACCGTGAAGCGGCGAGCACCGTTTCACCAACAGCCCGGAACGTGTCGGCATCGCTCAGCCGATTTCGCCGGTGACGAGCGTGCGGGTTGATCCTCCCACCCAGATCTGGTTCTCGTCACCGGTGATATGGATTCGTCCCGCCCTTCCGATGGCCGTTCCCTGAGCAGCAACATAGGAAGCCGGGGCACGACCGCTTCCGATCAGCCATTGGGCGAGCGACGCGTTGAGACTCCCCGTGACGGGGTCCTCCACGAGCTGTCCTCGGTCGTTTGTATAGAACGCGCGGACCTCGAAGTCGACCGATCCGCCCGCAGGGTGTGGGCCGATCACACCGATGTCGAGCTGCCCGTCACCGCTGTAGCGGCCGATGTCCGGCCTCAGAGAGAGAACGGCTTCATGGTCCTCGAGCAGAGCGCCCACCCAGCCCGGGCCGTTATCAACCCACTCGGTGGCGACGATCGTCTTCGGACTGATCCCGAGAACGGCGGCTACCTGGTCTACGAAGGCGTCATCCACGGGTCCGCTCCGGATGAGCGGAGGTGCCGCAAAGGAGAGACGCTGATCGTCTCTCAACTCGACCAGACCGATCCCACACTCCTGGATGACGAGGTCGCCCCTGGAAGTGCCACCGGCTCTCAGCCAGGCGTGGCAACTTCCCAGGGTGGGATGCCCGGCGAAAGGAAGCTCTCCCCTGAGCGTGAAGATCCGCACCCGATAGTCGGCCTCCTCACTGCTCGGACGAAGAAGGAATGTCGTTTCGGACAGGTTCATCCACCGCGTGATCGCCAGCATCTCGGCTGTCGTCAATCCCTCGGCGTCGTACACCACGGCGAGCGGATTGCCCGAGAACGCGCCCGACCCGAATACGTCGACCATCTGGAAAACTCGATTCATCGGCCGGAGCCTATGACGTGGTCTTCAAAAGGCGGCCCAGTCGATGCCGCGGTGGGCGTCTCAGTCAAACAACTGCGTGTGGCGCGAATGGGTCGTGGACTGCTCTACTAAGTGAGAGGTCCGTTGGAGCAGTGATGTCGCACCGTTCGAATCAAGACGAGTTCGAGGCCTTTGTCGAACGTGTCGAATCCAAGTTGCGGATCGCGTTGACGGCCGTTTTTGGTCAGGAGGGCGGTCGCGATGCAGCGGCCGCGTCGCTGGCTTACGGGTGGGAGCACTGGGACGAGGTGTCGACAACCGACAATCCCGTGGGGTACCTCTACCGGGTGGGTCGGTCGTCGCAACGGCGGCGCAAGGAGCCGACCTGGGTAGCGGTCCCCGAGGACCACACGCCCCATGTCGAGCCGGGCCTCCCGGTCGCTATCGGCCAGCTGTCGCAGAAGCAGCGTCTCGCGGTCATCCTCGTGCACGCCTATGACTGGGAACGTGCTGAGGTGGCCGAGCTGGCCCAGATCTCGGTTTCGTCGGTCGACACGCACCTGTCTCGAGGCCTATCCAAACTCCGTGATTCGTTGGGGGTGGAAACCAATGCATGACTTCGACGTGCAGATTCGTGAGTACATCGACGCAACGTCTGAACCGTTGACCATCGATGAGGTCTTCCACGTGCCGATCGGTGAGGAGCCGGTACGTCCCATCACGTCGCGTCAGGATCGGCGTCGGTCACGGCGCGGATGGCTCGTGGCCGCGGCGGTCGCCGCTGCGGTCCTGGTCTTCGTCGGTGGTCTGGGACTGCTCACTGGCGTCCAGAACGACAGGGATGAACCGCCGGTGGCGGACCAGGTCGAACCTGAGGAGCCGCAGATCGTGGAGCAGGTTGAACCCGAAGAACCACCAATCCAGGAACAGGAGAAACAGGTCCCGGCTCCGCCCACAACGCTTCTTCCCGAACTTGCAGAACCGAGCGCACTCGTCACGGGTATGACCTGGCGCCAGGTCACACCCGACGGCATCGACCCGAACTCTGACCATGCCACCTTGATCAGTGGCGGCGACCGTTTCCTCTACGTTGACGTCGCCAGCGACACCGTGGGCACAACGTTCGACGGGGTCAACTGGTCCACGCGGTCAATCAATGGATCGGTCGACCGTATGTACGGTTTTGTCGCATGGCAGGACACGATTGTTGGTTTCGGCTGCGGCGGAGGGTCCGGCCTGGGCGGGACGATCAGGCCAACCGCCGGCTGTGTTTCGGTGATACGCCCCGACGGCACCGTCGCCAGCAGGAGCTTCGACGGCAACATCAACGATGTCGGCATCGGACCATCCGGGATAGTTGTCATCGTTGGGAATCATTACGACGAGGACGGCTTGCAGTATGCCGGCGAAGATGTACTGGCATGGAACCTGACGGGCCGTGACATCAACGAGATCGATGTGTTCGAAATCACCGACGGGGTGCTCCACGTCGAGTACGAAGACCAAGCAACCGACTATGTGCTCTCAGAACACGGATACGCCTACGCCGAGGGCGGTGAACCGTTTGCGTCGGGCTGGTTCTCCCAGAACGGCGAGGAGTGGATTCCAATCCCGGACTTCCCTGCGGCCAACAGATGGAGTCTGATCGGCACTGCGGATGGGTTCGTAGGGATCTCCGAGGATCTCGATGGCGATCCGATCGTATGGCACTCATCCAATGGACTGGATTGGCGTGACCTCGGGCAGTCACCAGGCTTCCACTGGCCATTGAGCCGGTGGAATGACGGTGCACTCGTCGGAGGCACGGAAAGTATCTGGTACATATCAGCACGCAGCATCGAGCAAACACCACTGCTGGCCACCGAGAATGAACCGGCGATATCCGCATCCGGCAACGTTGGGATGGTCAGGATCGACATCGAGCCCAAGACATTCGACCTGAAGCGGATTCTCTACTCGCCCAGAGGCGAGGCATGGATCGACACGAATGTGCCTCCGGAGATGCGTGACCTTGAATTGACGATCGACGCAATCCACAACCCAGTTGAGGCGGTTGCCACCGACACCAACGTCCTGATGATCCTCAACCTGGCAGACGACGGCGGATACGGCACAACGCTCGTCTTCTTCCTGGGAACGCCCATCACAGGCTGAACCAATCCATCCGCTCGATGCCCGGACAGAGAAGCCAACGAGACCACGCGAAGAGGCCCCGGATCGACCCGGGGCCTCTTCCATTCGTCTGAGAAACGGACTCAGAGACCGGCTTCGAAGTCGTCCTCGAACGACACGACGGTCCGACCCGGCTTCTCCGCCGGCTTCGCCTCTTCTCTCGGACTGCGATCGCGGTCACGATTCCGCCGGCCACCGCCGTCGCGACGACCCCGATCGCCCCGACCGCCCCCGTCATCTCGACCACTACGCTCATCCCGGCGCTCCTCGGTCTTGGCCTTCTCGCCACCGTTTCCGGAGGCTTCGGCACCGGCCATGTCGAGGCTCACCTTGCCCCGGTCGTCGATCTCACGGACCACGACCTGGACCTTGTCGCCGAGCGACAGCACGTCCTCGACCTTGTCGATGCGCTTGCCGCCCCCGATCTTGGAGATGTGGAGCAAGCCATCGCGGCCGGGGAGGATGTTCACGAACGCACCGAACTTGGTGATGTTCACGACCTCGCCTTCATACGTTTCACCGAGGGTCGGCTCCGGCGGGAACCCGATGGCCAGGATCCGCTCCTTCGCCAGGTTGAGTGACGCCGTGTCGGGCGAGCCAATGCGTACGGTGCCATCGTCCTCGATGCCGATCGTGGCGCCGGTCTCTTCTTCGAGCTCACGGATGGTCTTGCCCTTGGGGCCGATGACCTCGCCGATCTTGTCTTTGGGAATGACCACGGCTTCGATCTTGGGTGCCTTGTCGGCGAGCTGCTGGCGGGGAGCGGGCAGCACCTCGGCCATGGCGTCCAGAATGAAGTTTCGGGCCTCCTGGGCCTGGCTCATGGCATCGATGAGCACCTGCGAAGGCAGCGACTCGATCTTCGTGTCGAGCTGGAGGGCGGTGATCATGTCCCGCGATCCGGCGACCTTGAAATCCATGTCACCGAGTGCGTCCTCGGCACCAAGGATGTCCGTGAGCGTCACGAACTCACCTTCGTTCTCGATCAATCCCATGGCGATACCCGCCACGGGCGCCGCAATCGGCACACCGGCGTCCATCAACGACAGCGCCGATCCACACACCGACGCCATCGAGCTGGAACCGTTCGACATGAGCACTTCCGACACGAGTCGGTAGGCGTACGGGAATTCGTCCTCGTCTGGGATGACCGGGAGCAACGCCTTCTCGGCAAGCGCCCCATGGCCGATTTCGCGCCGCTTCGGACCGCGCATGAAACCGGCTTCACCCGTCGCATAGGGAGGCATGTTGTAGTGATGCATGAAGCGCTTCGTCTCTTCCACCGAGATGGTGTCGAGCATCTGCTCCATCTTCAGCATGCCGAGCGTCGTGACGTTGAGGACCTGGGTCTCTCCCCTCTGGAAGAGGGCCGAGCCGTGCGCCTCCGGCAGGAAGCCGACGTCGATGTGGAGCGGCCTGATCTCCGTGGGTGTCCGTCCATCGAGGCGGATACCTTCCTTCAGCACCCGCTCCCGCATGACCGACTTCAACACGCTGCGGAACGTAGCCTTGGCGGACTTGAGTGCGTCGGCGTCATCTTCCGGGAGGCCCAGCTCGGCCAGGGTTTCATCCCTGGCAGCAGACTCGGCTGCGAGACGTTCGTGCTTGTCGACGATGGTGCCCATCGCCACCAGCTTGGGCCGGGCGATGGCATCGACACGCTCATACATCTCCTGGCTGTAGTCCTCGACGACGATCCACTCCCGAGGCTCGGGATCGCCCATCTTCTCGCGCAGCTCGAGCTGCATGTCGATCAGCGTTGCGATGTGACCCTTCGCCACCTCGAGACCCTCAGCGACCGTGGCCTCGTTTGAGGGCTGCGCACCTGCGGCCACCAGGCGGTAACCGTTCTCAGTCGCACCAGCCTCGACCATGGCGATGTCGATGTCACCGGATTCGCCGCGCTTGCCGGCGACGATGATCTCGAACACGGCGTCGTCGATCTGCTCGAAGGTCGGAAACGCCACCCAGCTGCCGTCGATGAGCGCCAGCGACACGGCACCGACCGGTCCCTCGAACGGGATGTCGCTCAAGGTCAGTGCCGCGGACGCCGCGTTCAGCGCCGGCACGTCGTACGCGTACACGAGATCGGCAGAGAGGATCGTCGCGACGATGTGCGTGTCGTGGCGATAGCCCTCCTTGAAATTCGGTCGTAGGGGTCGGTCGATGAGCCGGCAGGTCAAGATCGCCTTTTCGGTGGCTCGTCCCTCACGGCGGAAGAATGAACCGGGGATCCTGCCAACGGCATACATCCGCTCCTCGATATCCACGGTGAGCGGAAAGAAATCGGTGCCTTCGCGAATCTTCGCGGCGGCGGTTGCGGTGACGAGCACCTCGGTGTCACCGACGCGTGCCACAACGGCACCGTCGGCGAGTTGAGCAAGCAGACCGGCGCTGAACTCGAAGTCCACTTCACCGATACGTCCACGTACGGCAGATTCTGCCAAGGGTTTCTCCTTCTGTTGTGAGAGGAGAGCGCCCAATTGGCAGTCGAAGAGGTTCAGCGTCTCGGTGTCTGAGCCCCCACTACTGACAACTGGAAACCGTCTCTCCCCCGTTGTCGCCGCCCTTTGTCGAGCGGCTTGTTGTCGACCGCTTCTTGTCGAGCGGTCCGGGCATCGCAATACGAACGGATACGGCCGGAGAGCCGCCTCCATGATTCGTCAGCGCCGCAGCCCCAGTCTTGCGATCAGGGACCGGTAACGCTCCACGTTTTGGTCCTGGAGGTACCGGAGCAGTCGTCTGCGCTTACCGACCATCATGAGCAGACCACGACGGCTGTGATGGTCTTTCTTGTTGACCTTCAAATGCTCCGTCAAGTGATTGATTCGCCCGGTGAGCAACGCCACCTGGACCTCCGGTGAACCGGTGTCGCCGGCGTGCATGCCGAACTCTTCAATTACGGTCTGGGTGTCCTTCACCAAGATCTCCCTGAGCGGGTCTACGTCGCGATTGTTCTTCGCGACCGAATGCGCGGGCGAACGCCCGACCGGGAGGATAACAGGCCCGTGATTACATCGCCCTGACTCCCGCTCCTCCACCGAAGCCGCCCCCCGCCCGGGGCCTTGTAAACACTGGATCCGGTTGCGGCCACGTGCAGGATCCGGTCTGACCGGCCTCGGCGACGATGCAGTCGGCGACGACATCGCTATGCAGCACCGCACCGTGTGCCTCACCGATCCGGTCCAAGGTCTCAACGGGATCCCACGGCCACGACAGAGGATGTGGTCCTCCGTCATCAAGCTCGTAAATGCGCATCCCTTCCGGCTCATCGCGAAAGTTCGTGATCAAGGCGTCGGGATTGCGCACCGCGATCACCTCGACACCCGATCGCTCCCCGAGATGGTCGCGGATGTCCGAACACGAGAACCACTCACACCGCACCGGGTGAAAGAGGCCGTTGTCGGCAAGCGGGCCGATCACATATCCGAGTTGCTGCACCGTCCCCAGAATCCCGGCACTGATCGCGGGGTCGAGAAGCGCCGCGCCCGTCACGTGATCGACCGCGATCGTCGGCTCACGGTCCCAACGCGACACCATCTCCGTGACGACGGCGCCTCCCTTCGAATGGGCGACGACATAGATCTCCGAGTGCTCTGCGGCGAGGGCTTCGAGATACGCATGCAACGCGCCGGCGGCATCCGACGTATGAGCCCAGCGCGCTGCCTCTCGCGGGTCGGCGTCGGTCCAGACCCAGCGGTAGTCAAAAGCCGCGACGTGGTCGCGGTCCAATCCCATGCGTTCGACGAGGTCGTCGAAGTCTTCTGGAGCCCCGCCGTGCCCGGGGACGAACACGAAAAACGGCTCGTCGTCGCGACGGCCACGAGCTCCACCCCGTGCGGCAATCAGTACCGCCATCCCTGCGCCGACTCCACCGAGGCCGAGGGCCCCCGCCGGGAGCGACACCGGCAACGCCGGACCGGGCCGAGGGAGCGGACCACCGCCCGGCGCCAGCCCGAGCCCATCGGCCGGAGCGGGTGTGGCGAGCAGAAGGAGAGAAACGAAGAGCGTGAAGGTCACGACAGCCTTCCTTGCAGGGGAAGGCGGAGGCGATCACACTGTGACGGTTCGCCGTCTCGCGATCAAGAGGCCCGTCCCAACCGCTTCCGTGCTTCGGTGATGTCGCGCTCGATCTGCCCAACGAGGGCGTCGATCGACTCGAACCTCCGCTCGTCACGGATTCGCTCGATGAACGCGATGTCGACTTCCCTTCCATACAGGTCGCCGTCGAAGTCGAAGATGTGGGCCTCGAGGATCTCTTCTGAGCCATCGAATGTGGGGCGATGACCGAGATTCGCTACGCCGTCGTGCCACTCACCGTCCAAGGAGACCGTCACGGCGTAGACACCCTCCGCGGGGAGGGCCACCACCGCCGCCGGCTCCAGGTTTGCCGTCGGGATACCGATCGACCGGCCCCGCCCCTCACCGCGGATGACGACACCGCGCACCGCGTACGGGTGGCCGAGCAGGGCTGCGGCGCGAACCACGTCACCCGATGCAACGAGTTCTCGGATCCGCGAGGACCGAACCTCGTGGCCACCGACCACGACCGGGTCGATGGAACGGACGTCGAACCCCCGATCCAATCCGAGCTGTTCGAGAGTCGCGACCGTTCCGGCAGCATTGTGCCCGAAACGAAAGTCCGAGCCGACCGAGACGTTCCCGGCGTTCAGCCCCGCGACGAGATAGGCCTCCACGAACTTCCCGGGCGACAGCAACCGGAAGGGTTCATCGAACTCGACGAGAGCCACGATCGCGACGTCTTCCGCCTCGAGATACTCCAAACGCTGCTCGAGCGTGCTCAGCTGTGGAGGCTCTCCTTCCGGGGCGAGGACTGTTGCAGGATGCGTGGAGAAGGTCAGCACGGCCGGGAGGAGGAGCCCATCGACCGTCGTTGCGCGCACCACGGCCTGGTGCCCAATGTGCATGCCATCGAACACGCCGATGGCCGTCGCAGTGCGACGATCAACCGTCCACCCGCTCGGCGGTCCCGACAACACCTTCATGCGGTGACGACCTCGGCCTTGGCCGAGGCCCCGTCGAGCCGATAGACCGCGAGCAGGGAACCGGCATCGTCGAGGACCCTGACGATGTCTCCGTCTCCCAGGTCCGAGCTCACGACCGACCTGGGCATGGCCACGCCGTGGCGAACGGCTCCGGCGAGCTCTCCTCCTGCGGTCATGGCTGGGAGATCGATGAGCGCGGTAGCCGGATCGAGGAGTCTCTCGGTGATCAATGATTCTTCCAGGTGCTCCACGCCCACGGCATCGGCCACATTCAGCGATCCGTTCCTCACCCTGCGCAATCGATTGAGGTGCGCCCGTCCGCCGAGCGCCCTGGCTACATCGTCGGCGAGGGTTCGGACATAGGTGCCTGTGCTGCACACCACGCGAAGCACGATCTCCGGGTAATCACTCGGAGCGAAGTCGAGCAGTTCGAGCTCGTAGATCGCGACGGGACGGGCGTCTCGCTCGACCTCTCCGCCCTCGCGAGCGATCTCGTAGAGGCGGCGTCCTTCGATCCTGCGTGCCGAAACCATTGGCGGCACCTGCAGTATCTCTCCCCGGAAGCGAGCGAGCGCGTTCCTCACGTCATCCTCTGTGATCGGCATCGGCGCTCGAGACAGCACCGCACCGTCCGCGTCCAGGGTGTCTGTTGCCACGCCAAACACAGCCCCCGCCTCGTATTCCTTGTCGAGGCCCTGAACGAATCGCAGCAGGCGCGTGCTGCGACCGAGGCCGAGCACGAGCAGTCCAGTCGCCATGGGATCGAGCGTGCCGGCGTGACCGACCTTGCCACCGATGAGGCGACGCACCCACGCCACGACGTCGTGCGACGTCCATCCGGAAGGTTTGTCGATCAGGAGGAATCCCGTCGGAGCATCCGTCACGACAGCAGAGACCTCACGGCGGCAATCGCTTCATCCGCCGGGCCCACGAACGTGAAGCCGGCCGCATTGTGATGGCCCCCTCCCCCGAGGACCTGAGCGATGGCGGACACATCGACACGACCCCGCGACCTGAGACTCCCCTTGTACACGCCCTCCTCGACTTCCTTGAGCAGACAGGCAACATCGGCTTCTCGAGCGATGCGCACGAGGTCGATCAGCGCATCGGTTTCTTCGTATGTGATGTTGTGACGGACGAGATCGTCCCGGTACAACACCGACCACACCAGACCATGATCGGCCTCCAGCACAGAACGGCTCATGACCGCGGCTACCACTCCGTAGTACGCGAACGGGGCCTCCTCGAAAAGGCGCTGGCCCACCTGATCCGGCTGTACTCCCACATCGAGGAGCGCGGCAGCGACCTCGTGGACATCGGGCGAGGTCGACGAGTACTGGAAGCGCCCGGTGTCGGTGACGAGGCCGGTATAGAGCGCTGTCGCCACGGACTTGTCGATCGGCCAGTCGAGAGCGACGAGCAGGTGATAGACGAGTTGGGTTGTTGCCCCGGCGTGAGGATCGACGAGCACCACGTCTCCGAATCCACCGTTGGAACGATGGTGGTCGACGACGAGGACGCGGCCGGCTGCTGCCGCTGCCGCTGCCAGCGAGCCGAGTCTCTCGGGAGCAGCGGTGTCTACAGCCACGAACAGGTCGACATCGTCGGGAAGCTGCGTCGGAGGAACGAGCGGAGCCGTGTCGAGGAAGTCGAACTGACTCGCAAGGACGAATGGCTCACCGAAAGATGCCCATGCTTCCCTGCCGGCGGCACGGGCGGAATGGGCAAAGGCAAGCATCGACCCCAGGGCATCGCCGTCCGGCCCGACATGGCCCGCCACCAGGATTCTCTCCGCCGTGCGCAGCGCCTCTACGGCTTCTCTGAATCCCGGAATGTCATTCGGCATCGCGGATCTCCTTCAGAATCGCATCGATGCGCAGACCCTGGTCGATCGAGGGGTCGATCACGAATCGAAGCCGCGGGGTGTACTTCATACGGACCTGACGTGCGATCACCGATTGGACATGGGGAGCAGCCTGGGAAAAGCCTGCCGCGGTCGCAGCTTGTTCTTCTTCGTCGCCCATCACCGAGTAGTACACCACCGCCGACCGCAGATCGGGGGCGGTATCGACCTCCGTGATCGTCACGAACCCCACGCGAGGATCCTTCAGATTCATGACCTCGCCGGCAATCACTTCGCGGAGCGTCTCGTTGACCTTCCGCATGCGTGCCCTTGGCGTCTTGCTCACGACGGCTCCTCGAGGTACGCGATCGACGTGGACAGCAGCTCGATGCGCGCCTCGCGCTCCAGCTCCCGCGTCACGGAATGGAGGATACGGTCGAGGTGTCCGGCGCTGTTCGCCACCGCGGCGACTGCAATGGTCGACCGCTGCCACAGGTCGTTGTGGTCGACCTCGGCGACGGCCACCTGGTGCGTCCGCGCCACATGGGCGAGCAACGACTTGATCACCTGTCGCTTCTCCTTGAGGGATGCCACGGCCGGAAGACGGAGATGCGCATCGAGCACACCGGCATGGACGACGGCCATGGGAGGGTCCTAGGTCCTTGCGACCTCGCGCACCTCGTACGACTCGATGGTGTCGCCATCTTTAATGTCGCGGAAGTTCTCGAGAGCGATGCCACACTCGAAACCGTTAGCGACACTCTGCACGTCGTCCTTGAAGCGGCGCAGCGATGCGATGCGCCCGTCGTACACGACGACTCCGTCTCGCACGAGGCGGGCTCGTGCGTTTCGGCTGATCGTGCCCTCTGTGACATACGAACCGGCGATCGTCCCATACCGGGGTGCTCGGAACGTGGCTCGAACCTCGGCGACACCGAGGAATGACTCTACCTCTTCAGGCGTGAGCTCACCGACGAGTAGTTGCTCCACGTCGTCGAGCAACTCATAGATGATCGAGAACGTCCTGATGTCGATCCCTTCGTCCTTGGCTGCACTCCTCGCCTGGGCGTCGGGTCGAGCATTGAAACCGTAGATCACGGCGTCGGAGGCTTCGGCCAGCATCACATCGTTGGCGTTGATGCCCCCCACGGCGCCGTGGATCAACGTAACGCGACCGTCCTCGCGCGTGATCTTCTGTATTGCATCCCGGATCGCCTCCAGCGAGCCGTGGGCATCGGCCTTCACGATGATGCGGAGCTCGGCGTGGTCCGCCGTGCGCAGCTGCTCGATGAGTTGGCCGAGACGCTCGGTCGCGGTCGGGACCGTCAGGTTCTCACGGCGCATCGTGCTGAGCCGCTCCTCTGCCATCTTCCTGGCAACACGTTCGTTCTTGACGACCTCGAACATGTCCCCGGCAGTCGGGACATCGTCCCAGCCCATCACGACGACCGGGGCACTCGGACCGGCAGATTTCACCTGTTCACCCTTGTCGTCGAACAGGGCACGCACCCGGCCACTCACGGGTCCCGCCACCAGGGCGTCCCCCCGGCGGAGGGTGCCGCGCTGCACGATCACCGTCGCCACCGGACCGCGACCGATCTCGAGCTCGGCTTCGATCACGGTGCCGACGGCATTCGCCTTTGGATTTGCCTCGAGCTCCTCGACCTCAGCAACGAGGGAGATCATCTCGAGGAGGTCGTCGATGTTGGTGCCGTTGAGAGCCGAGACCTCGATGGCAGGCACGTCGCCACCCAGCTCCTCGACGACGATGTCGTACTGCGTGAGGGCCGCCCGGACGGAGAACGGGTCTGCCGTCTCGAGGTCCATCTTGTTGATAGCGACGATGATCGGCACGCCGGCGGCCCTGGCGTGGTTGATCGCCTCGATGGTTTGCGGCATCACGCCGTCGTTGGCGGCCACCACCAGGATGACGATGTCGGTGATCTCGGCACCGCGGGCACGCAGCGCCGTGAACGCGGCGTGACCGGGGGTGTCGATGAACGTGATGCCGTCGCCTTTGTGCTCGACCTGATAGGCGCCGATGTGCTGGGTGATGCCACCGGCTTCGCCCTCGATGACGTTGGTCTTGCGAATGGTGTCCAGCAGCTGTGTCTTACCGTGATCGACATGGCCCATCACGGTCACGACCGCGGGGCGCGGTTCGAGACTCGCCGGATCGTCCTCGAACTCGACGATGTGTCGCTTGCGCGTCTCTTCCTCGGGTTCTTCCTCCTGTTCCGATACCAAGACCTCGAAGCCGTAACGCTCACCGAGAGTAGGGAGGGCCCCGACCGGGATCTCTCCCCCACCGGCCACCATCTCGCCCATCTCCATGAGCGCCCGGACGATGTCTCCGGTCCGCTGTCCGACGAGCCTGCCGAACTCGTGGGCGGTGATCCCGGGCTCCACAAGGAGCACGTTCTCGTCGCTCTCCTCGGGAGCCTCGGTTGAGACTCGAGCCGCGGGTTCGGCATCTTCTGGCTCAGGTTCCAGGTCCGCGGCCTCAGGTTCCTCTTCAGGTGCCCTTTCAGGCTCTTCCTCTCGATACGACAGCTTGACGAGGTCGACCGCGTCGCCGTCGAGGCCTGAGGACGCCGTCTTCACTTCGATCCCGAGCTCGTGGGCGCGCGCCAGCACATCCTTGGACTCGAGATCGAGCTCTTTGGCGAGTTCGTAAACGCGCATCGTCGACTACGCCTCGTCCTCGGGGGCGGCCGCGACATCCTCGGCTTCGGATTCGACCCCAGCCTCCTCAGCCACAGCCTCATCGATCCCAGCTTCCTCAGCGACGGGCTCCTCAGCCACGGCCTCCTCGGAGGGCGTTTCCTCGGCGGCTGGTTCCCCAGGAGCCGCCTCCTCGACCACGACCTCTTCCTCTTCTTCATCTTCCACCAGACCGAGATCCTGGCTCTCCGACTGGATGTCGATGCGGTAGCCGGTGAGCCGGGCGGCGAGGCGGGCGTTCTGGCCCTCCTTGCCGATCGCCAACGAGAGCTGATGGTCGGGGACGATGACCTCGGCGACCATTTCCTCTTCGTCGAGACGCACCTCCTTCACACGCGCTGGACTCAGCGCCTCTGAGATGAACGATGCCGTGTCTTCGCGCCATTCGACGATGTCGACCTTCTCACCGCGCAGCTCATTCACGACCTGGCGCACCCTCGAACCGCGCGCACCCACGCAGGCACCGACGGGGTCGACGTTCGGATCGTTGGAGACCACCGCGATCTTCGTGCGATGGCCCGGTTCGCGAGCGATCGCACGGATCTCGACGTCACCATCGACCAGCTCGGGCACTTCGAGTTCGAAAAGGGAACGGATGAACTCCGGATGGCTGCGCGAAACGACGATCTGGGGGCCCTTGCCCTCACCGCGGATCTCGAGGATGAAGGCCTTGACGCGGTTACCCCGCTCCAGCCGCTCATAGGGGATACGCTCGGACGAAGGCATGATCGCCTCAGCGTCCCCCAGGTCGAGGATCGCGTAGCGGTGATCGGACTGCTGGACGATGCCGGTGACGAGGTCGCCCTCTCGACCCTCGTAGATGTCGAACACCTGCTCACGCTTGGCATCCCGCAGGCGCTGCATGATCACCTGCTTGGCCGTCTGCGCCGCGATGCGGCCGAAGTCGCTCGGGGTGTCTTCCCATTCCTTCGTGACGTTGCCGTCCTCGTCGAGGTCCTGTCCGTACACCGTGATCTCCCCGGTATCGGGATCGATGGTCACGCGGGCTTCCTCGGCGGCGCCGGGAGTCCGCTTGTACGCCGAGACGAGGGCGTTGGCCAGTGCGTCGAGGATCACCTCGGCCGGCACACCCTTCTCCCGCTCCAGGAGCTCGAGTGCGTCCAACAGGTTGTAGTCCATGATGTCTCCTAGGCCTTTTTCGCCGAACGAGGCTTCGCCGGCCGCTCGGTCTTCTTCCAGACGTAGACCGTACGCGCCGACGCAACGTCGCCGTATGCGAACCGCCGTGTCGTGTCATTCGACTCGATCACGAATCCTTCATCGTCCGCCGCGGTCAACACCCCGTCGTGGCGGCGTTCGCCGTCGATCGGGGCGTGCGTCTTCACCTTCACCTGGCGACCGATGGACTTGGTGAAATGGCGCGGACGGCGGAGCGTCCTCTCCAGACCAGGTGATGAGACCTCGAGGGTCCAGGAACCGCTCAGCGGATCGGCCTCGTCGACGAGTCGCGAGAGACCGCGCGAAATCTCGGCGATCCGGTCCACGCCCAGCCCGCCATCCGCGTCGAGCGTGACACGCACCAGTCTTCCGTTGCCCAGCACTTCGAGATCATCGAGCTCGACGCCTTCGGCGGCAACGTAGGGCTCGACGATATCCCAGAGCACACGTGTTGTGGACGCCACATCTGTGTCGGCCACGACTCCTCCTCACAAACCTCTCGCTGACGGATCCACAATCGCCCAGGAACCCCGGATCGCGCAAGAAACAAGGTGGGCGACGGCCCACCTCGAGAAAGGACACGATTCTCGGTTCCGGATCCCGAGTATAGCCACCCGGCGCTGTTTCGATCGGCCTCAGATTCCCTTTCGCTGCGACACCACGAGGTCTTTGATGTGAGTCGTCACTTCTTCGAGCGGAACCTCGGACGAGACGCCGGAACGGCGCTCGGTCACCTCCACAACCCCGGTGGAAACGCCGCGCGGGCCGACGGTGATCCGGTAAGGGATCCCGATGAGCTCTGCATCGTTGAATTTGACACCGGGTCGGGCGTCACGGTCGTCGATCAACACATCGACGCCGCCGGCCACCAGCTCGGCATAGATACGCTCTGCGGCCGCAACCGTGGTCTCATCGTTCATTTTCACAACCGTGACCACGATCTCATACGGGGCGATGGAGACGGGCCACACAATTCCGCGCTCGTCGTGGTTGGCCTCCACCGCAGCAGCCATGTTCCGTTCGACGCCGATGCCGTACGACCCCATCACCAGGGTCACACCTTCGCCCTCCGCGTCGAGGACCGATGCGCCGAGCGCCTCAGCGTGCACCGTCCCCAGCTTGAAGATGTGACCGACTTCGATCGCCTGGAACACGTCGAGCGCCTCCCCGCACCGGGGACACGGTTCGCCGGCGCGGACGAGCCGCAGGTCGAGCCAGTCGTCGACCTGGATGTCTCGCTCGATGTCCACACCGCGGACATGGCGTTCGTCACTATTGGCTCCTGTGACCAGGTTGGACCGTCCGCGGAGCACCGGATCGGCAACAATGCGTATACCGGCGACACCGATGGCGCCGAGGCTCCCCGGATCGGCGCCCAGCAGCTCACGGATCTCGTCCTCGCGGGCAGGACGGACGTCGGTTGCACCGATGCCGTCCATGAGCTTTTGCTCGACGAGCTCGTGGTCGCCCCTTAGCAAGACAAGCACGGGCTCCTCCCCGACCATGTATACCAACGTCTTGACCTGCCGCTCCGGCGATGCACCGCCCTCGAACTCGGCGAGGTCCTGGATCGTACGGACACCGGGCGTTGGGAACTCCTCTGGAGCCGCAGGCCCCGGTTCATCGACGACTTCGGCGACCGCCGACATTGCCTTTTCGGTGTTCGCCGCGTAGCCGCAATTCGGGCAGTGGACCACGTCGTCCTCCCCCGCCGGTGACGGCGCCATGAACTCGACCGATTCGGTGCCCCCCATCGCACCGGAGGAAGCTTCCACCGGGACCGTCTCCAGGCCGAGTCGCGTGAAGATCCGTGTGTATGCACCGCGGTGGTTGGTGAACTGGATGTCGAGGCCTGCCTCGTCGATGTCGAACGAGTAGGAGTCCTTCATCGTGAACTCCTTCACCCGCAGCAGACCCGACCTGGCGCGGGGCTCATCACGGAACTTCGTCTGGATGTGGTACCAGAGCTGCGGTAACTGACGATATGAGGTCAGTTCCGTCGCCACGGTCGTGAAGATCTCCTCGTGCGTTGGTCCGAGCACGAGCTGTGTGCCGTGCTGATCCTCGACGGTGAAGAGAATGTCGCCCATCGTGACGTCACGGCCCGTGCGCTGCCAGATCTCGAGGGGGTGCAGCTCGGGGAGGAGGAACTCCTGGCCGCCGATGCCGTTCATCTCAGCTCTGATGATGTCCATCACCTTGGCGCGCACCCGAAAACCGAGTGGCAGCATCGAATAGCTGCCCGCCATCAATCGCCTGACGAACCCGCCACGGACGAGAAGCCGATGGCTCACCGCCTCGGCGTCGGCCGGATCGTCACGCAGCGTCGGGATGTATGCCTGTGACCAGCGCACGTGACTCCAGGGGGTGCTCGGGGAAGCGGAAGCCTACCGAGCGCTCAGCCGCGCTCGTCGTCTCCGCCGGCGACCCTGGCAACGGCCGCCCGACGATCCGCGGCTCGATTGGCGTCACCCTGGGCGCTGAGCAACTCGAGTCGCGTCGCCTCGGCAGCACCGGCCGCTGTGGAGTCTGCGGCGGCGAGCCGCGCCTCGGCTCCTTCCGTAACGAGCTTCCTGGCCTCGTCGACCAACGCCTCCACCATCTCCGACTCGGCAACAACCCTGACGACCTGGCCCTGGATGAAGAGGTGGCCCTTTCCGCGCCCTGCGGCGATGCCGATATCTGCCTCGCGGGCTTCACCCGGCCCGTTGACCACGCATCCCATTACCGCGACCTGGATGGGGAGCCGCTCGGCCTCCAGCGCAACCCGGGCCTCCTCTGCGACCTGGATGACGTCGACTTCGGCCCTTCCACACGAGGGACAGGCGATGAGGTCGAGACCCTTGCGCTCCCGCAGTCCGAGATACTCGAGAAGCTGCCGCCCCGCTCTTGCCTCTTCGACGGGATCGGCGGTGAGCGAGAACCGGATGGTGTCGCCAATACCCTCGAGCAGCAGAGTGGCGATTCCGGCGACCGACTTGATGAGTCCCCCGGGTGGCGGTCCCGCTTCGGTGACACCGAGATGGAGCGGGTAATCCACGGTGTCGGCGAGAAGCCGATACGACTCGACCATAGATGGCACGTTGGAGTGCTTCACCGAGATCTTGATGTCGTTGAAGTCGACGTCCTCGAGAAAACGAATCTCTTTGACGGCCGAGGCAACGAGCGCGCCCGGAGTCGCAGATCCGTGCTCTTCGAGCAGGTCCTTGTCGAGCGAGCCGGCGTTCACACCCACCCGGATCGGGACGCCCGAAGCGGCGGCGGCGTGTGCCACGGCCTTGATGTGCTCCTCCTTGCGGATGTTGCCAGGATTCAATCGCAGCCCGGCAACGCCTGCTTCGAGTGCGGCCAACGCCAACCGGTACTGGAAATGGATGTCTGCGATGATCGGGACGGGAGATCGCGGCACGATCTCGGCCAGGCCCTGGGCGGCGGCGGAGTCATTGCAGGTGATGCGAACGATGTCCGCTCCCGAAGCCGCCAGTGCATAGACCTGTGCCAACGTGCCATCGACGTCTGCGGTCTTCGTCGTCGTCATCGACTGGACCGACACCGGCGCGACTCCACCAACCTGGACATCACCTACTTGGAGGGGCCGTGTGTGACGCCGGGGGATGCTCATTGTGACCCGATGGTAGGAGGCACGAATCATGAGCCGCGACGGGTGGAGAACCCCGCGCGGGTTACAACTCAATCGGGTTGAAGATATCCAGATAGATGCCGATCAGGCCCAGCGCGACGACGAACGCGAAGACCGCCACTGCAACGGGCATGAGCTTCCTGACGTCGGGTGTGCGGCCCCGGACCTTCTCGTAGAGGGCAACGGCGAAGTGCCCACCGTCGAGGGGATAGAGCGGCACCACGTTCAACACCGCAACGAACACATTCACCAATGCCAGCAACACGAGCGCGTCGCGCATCGTGTCGGAGATCTGGACGAGCCCTATGGGGCTGATCGGCCGTGCGGTGTCGAGGATCTCGCCATCCCCGGCACCAAAGGTCGCCGCGACCACCTTCGGGAAGTTGATGATCATGAGCCAGAGGCCCTGGACGCTCTGAACGATGGACTGACCCAGGTCACCGACACCCCGCCCAATGGCCTGGATGGGTCCGACCGGCTCCATCTCCAGGGCTGGGCTGATCCCAAAGAAACCCCGCTCTTCCATGACCTGGTTCCCGGCGGCATCCTCCACCGGCTCGCCATCGACAACAACCGGGCGGCTCACCGTCGTGAGCGTCGTCGTGAGCTCCACGTACTGGCCGTCGCGAATGACGCCGACCACGACTTCCTCGTCGCCATGTGCGCTCGCGTGGTCCCCGAAGTCGCTCCATTCCGCGATGGGGTCGCCGTTGAAGCTCACGATCTCATCGCCGACTTCGATACCCGAGGCTGCGGCGGGAGTCGGGCGGCCGTCGACGGTTGGGGCCACGCTGCCGACGGTGGTCGAGGCCACCGCGGTCGGCTTGCCGTCGTCACCGATCACGGTCTTGGGGGCGCCCCAGATCATCGCAACAACGGCAAACAAGGCGAACGCGACGACCAGGTGGCTCATGATCCCGGCGAGCACCACGATCGACTTCTTCCAGAATGGAGCGGCCCGATACGTTCGCTCCTCGTCGTCTGCATCGATCTCTTCGAACGGGTTCATGCCGATGATGCGTACGTATCCACCGAGAGGGATGGCCTTGACGCCGTACTCGGTTTCGCCCTTGGTCGTCGAGACCAACGTGGGGCCGAAGCCGAAGAAGGCTTCGGTTGCCTTCATGTTGAAAGCCTTCGCTGCGACGAAGTGCGAGCCCTCATGGACGATGATCATCATCGCCACACCGAGGATCACAACGACGGCGGCCATATTTCGGCTCCTGGGTCGGTAACCGGCATAACGCTACCCGCGCATATCGCTTACACCGTCAATCTGGCGACGACGCGAGAGGCGGCCGCTCTCGCCTCGCGGTCCGCAGCGACGACGTCCGCGATCGCGGTGACCGGCGCCGCCTCGACCACGTTGAGTGTTTCCTCCACCACACGAACAATCCCGGGGAACGACAGCCGACCATCGAGGAAGGCTTCCACAGCCACCTCGTCCGCTGCATTCAGGACCGCGGTCGCCGTCCCGCCGCGGCGTCCCGCCTCGTATCCCAGGTCGAGAGCGGGATACAGTGCGAGGTCCGGCGCCTCGAACTGAAGCGTTCGTCCCGCCAGGCCAAGGGCCGGCGGATCGCCGTCCGGCCGGTCTGGGGCCGTGATCGCGTATCTGATCGGCTTACGCATGTCCGGTGGTCCCAGTTCAGCCTTCACGACACCGTCGCGGAACTCGACGAGACTGTGCACGTAACTCTGCGGGTGGATGACGACGTCGATCGAGTCGTAGCCCACATCGAAGAGGAAGTGGGCCTCGATCACCTCGAAAGCCTTGTTCATGAGCGTCGCGGAATCGATCGTGATTCGCGGCCCCATGACCCATGTGGGGTGGGCCAGAGCCTCCTCGACGGTGACGGCGGTGAGCTCGGTCGGAGCCATGCCGCGGAACGGTCCTCCCGATGCGGTCAGCACGATACGCGCAACCGTTGTGACGTCTTCACCGCGGAGGCACTGCCAGATGGCCGAGTGCTCGGAATCCACCGGGATGAGCTCTCCGCCAGAACGATCGCGGACGTCGGTCACGAGCGGACCTCCCGCAACCAAGCTCTCCTTGTTCGCCAACGCCACCCGGTTGCCGGCGTCGAGTCCAGCGAGCGTCGCGGGGAGGCCGGCGGCACCCACGATCGCGTTCATCACGATGTGATCGCGTCGACCGGCTGCCTCGTACACCGATTCCGCGCCGAACGTCACGCGCCCGGCGAGGGCGTCGCGGGCATCCGCGATCCGGTTTCCCGGCTCGGCAATGCAAATATCGGCGTCGGGATGAGCCGCGGCGAGCTGGAGCAGCTGCGGGGATACCGATCGTGCGGCCAACACTGCGATCTCGAGACCGAGGTCTCTCGCGACGTCGAGCGTCTGTTCGCCGATCGAACCCGTTGCTCCGAGAACGACGAGCGGGTTCAGATGAATCCCAGCCAGAGGTAGCAAACCCACGCCGCGGGGATGACGAACAGCAGCGCATCGATACGATCGAAGAGACCGCCGTGCCCCGGGAGCAGGGCACCCATGTCCTTCACCGCCAGGGTTCGCTTCACGACCGAGACCGCGAGATCCCCGAGCGGAGCAACAACAGCAACCACGGCTCCGAGGACGAGACCGCTGGCCAAATCGAAGGGCACCACTTCGAGGTAGCCGAGGATTGCTCCGAAGAGGAGCACCACCATCACGCCACCGACAAGGCCTTCCCATGTCTTTTTTGGAGACACCACGGGCGCCAGTTGGTTGCGGCCCAGGAACTTCCCCACGAAATACGAGGCGATGTCCATCAGCGCTACGGCCGCTACCACTGCAAGCACGAGCGTCTTGTAGTTCTCAGCCTCGATGATCGGAAACGCGTAGGCGCCCAACACGACCCAGGAGGCAACCGCCACCGTTACCGAGAAGCTGACGAGAGGCTTGGGTCGTCCCGGGACGACGGCGAAGAAGATCAGGATCACGAGGGCCAGCAGCGACAGCGCCATCGGGATGGCCACGACATCCCAGAACACTGCCCCGAGCGATGCCCCGATGATGCCGAGGAATCCGAACAACGTCAGCGGCTTGAAGCCCTTCTGCATGAGCATGGTGTAGAACTCGCCTGCCGCCACGACGAACACCCCAATTGCGAGCACCGTGAGCCCCGGTCTCCACAGCAGTGAAAGCAGGAACACTGCGATGAGGAATACCGCAGAGCCGACCCGGAGCAGCAAGTTCGAGGCCTGTGGGGCAGCCCCCGAACCCGCGTAGGTGCCCTCTGCCTCGACAACATCGTCGAACCCGACCACACCACTGTCCAGACCGGGCATCGACACTGCCAGCGCCACCCGCTGTGTGTCTTCATCCTCGGCCTCGGCCATGGCGGCGGCGAAGTCGACGTGCTCGCGGGTGGCGGTCTGCACGTACTGCTCTCCAGTGAAATCGTCGAACGACTCGACCTCGTCGACCTCGGCTTCGGCGTCCGTCTTCGACTCCTCGCCGCCGGAAGGGACTTCTTCGGTCTCGACAGCGTCCCCGACGGCGTGCACGGCTCCGATGGCTGCGACAACCCCGACCACCTCCGCGGTGTCGTCGTCGGCTTCACCGAACGCGGCGGCTTCGCCTGCCTCCTCCTGGAGCGGCACCGGCACCGGGAACTCGTCGGTGTCATCTTCGTCCTCGTCCTCTGTGCCAGCTTCATCGGTATCGGCAGTGACTTCATCGGTATCGGCAGTGACTTCATCGTCGGCCTCAGACTGCTCATCGCCATCGGCATCGTCCCCGGCGGCGTGATCCTCAGCAAAGGCCACCCAGTCGGCGATTTCGTCCTCGGCGTCGTCGGCGTCGAGCCCGGCATAGGGACTTTCGCTCGGAGCATCCAGGGAGTTGTCTCCAGGCGGCCCTTCGGGGTCGTCGAGCCAACCCTCGAAACCTACGTCTCCGACAGCAGGAACCGGGTGCATCTCATCGGCGAGCGGACCGTCGTCCGGCGTACCGAGTGGAAGCTCCGACGTGGCGTCATCGTCATTGACATCAGCAGCCATGGCGGTTGACGGTAGTGCCACTTCGTCGGCGTCTGCCGTCTCTTCGAGCGCTGCTGCAAGGTCATCTACCCCACCGGCCGTCGATGACGCTGCAACTCCAGCGCCACCGATGCCGAGCCATCTCCGCCAGCCTCTTCTCCTTGGCACT